>ERZ746981.42-NODE-42-length-125937-cov-12.768139_pt1 | contig 125937 bp, 66 predicted proteins | sample MGYA00374948_ERZ746981 | MGnify/ENA primary metagenome ERZ746981 (study PRJEB28757, sample SAMN06711160) | food metagenome | host: microorganism | place: China:Harbin | collected 2017-01-30 | study: EMG produced TPA metagenomics assembly of the Analysis of... | reverse complement strand
TAATCATCTAAAGAATCCTTATACTTCAGGTTATTGAAAATAATATTTTGTTACCTTCAGTCCGACCATTTACATTTTTAAAGTTGCGAGCTTAGCTCAGTCGGGAGAGCGTCAGACTGAAGATCTGAAGGTCCCGAGTTCAATCCTCGGAGATCGCATTCTTTTTTGACTGGATAATTTTTTTTTGTGGTTACCCTGCTTTTTACGGAAAGATCGATTCTGATTTCATGTCCGATGCTGCAGCTTCTCTGCATATTTGCAGCAGCGTTGACAGAAAATCTGACAAATTCAATAAAGTGTGGTGGAATAAGCATTTCACCCAAAGATATTAGATGGCCGTATGAATTTTTTATTGGTAATTATCACAGCTAGAGAAATTACTTTGAAAGAGAAATTGCGGAAATAAAATGTTTTGTTCTTGATATTAGCTTGATTGGAGTAATTAAAATCATTCAAAACAGGAGTGAAATACACGCTAATTATTCTGGAATAATATAATTATCAGATCTTACGGGTTATGCTATAGATACTATTTCAAGCCGCAAGATGAAAACACGCCCATGTAAATATGAATGGTGATCAAAATGAGGAAAAATAGTAAAAACAGATGAATAAGTGCACGTTAACATATATACTATATCTCTAATACTCATTGGTATTATAAACAGTTATGGAGCATTCATTCATATGAATTACACCAATCATTGTCAAAGGAAAGTTCTTACATGACGGCTTCAGTAATCCTATTCTTGGATCATCAAATTTCAGCTCAAACAGAATTATTTAACAATAGTTAGAACCGAGGTTTTTAAAACTGCATTAATACTTTAATAATCGGGTAATGGCAACATCAATTATTATTGTATGCAAAACAGACAAGTATGACAATAACAAAACGAGGAGGCGGCAAATGAAATGCAAAATCAGCAAGCTGAAACTCGAGACAAAGCAAAGTCAAAATTTAATTATGTCTTTCCCTCATTTGAATAAAGGGACCATCAGGGCAGTATGCATAATGCCAGGTCTACGCTTTTATTATGAATATCCTTTTTCACCTTGGAATGATAGATAATTTGGAAATATCTAGATAGGGAAGATGTGTTATTTAACATACGGACCATTCCACCTACTTTCCTGATAGAGAGTTTGACAGGCAAGCTAGTCCCCGTTTTCTTGGTTTCCGAATAACGGCCCAAAAATGAATCAACTGAGAATTCACTCTGTTGACTGGGTTTATTCTTCGGGAGTTTCTTTGTAAGGTATTATTAAGTAATATACAAATTCGATCACCAAATATAGGCTTATGTGGCTCATATTTGAACATCACCCCCACTATTGTAAAACCGCATTAAAAAATAATCTTGCATTTGATTGTTTTATTTTCTAGGAATCTCCCAATTCTATTGTATTATGTGAACAAGATTGTATTTATTCGGAAAAATTTGGGTGCGGTGGAGGGGGAAAACAATAGCATTACCTATTTTGCTTCACAATAGTTGCTGTGACTTGTCCATATTTCTTTGCTTTTTAACGACCTTCCCTGTTATACTGCATAATAAAATAAGATTCTCAGCATATTCCATTCATCCAGATTGCTCACCCCTTCTGTTTTATTGTAATATTTTTACTAGTGGTTTTTTATTTTTATGGCTTTTAATTTTCGGACTCGCTACTAATTTCATTCGACCGTTGTTTGTCTTGCTTTTCATTTATTCTCACCTCCACTTTTCGTGCACTAATAAACAAATACATACAGTTTTTTTATTTTCTTACATTGGTTTTGATTTTATTTTTACTCTTCAATTATTTGTATTTTTTCCCCTATATGATTCATTTAGTTTTCTTTCCTTTTCTCAGTACTGTTTTGTTCCTACCTTCTGCTCAGAGTACTACGTTACTGTCCATATTTCGACTTACAATCTGTCTCTGTTATACCCCGGCATATTAAGGTTTAAGGATCTTCTTGCTTAGCGGCTGATTTTGCAAGATCTTGGATTTTTTTTCCAGAGGCAATAAAAAGACAGAAAGAAACGCTTCTCATTCCTATTGAAGCCAAATTACGCCCAGAAAAAAAAATTCTTAAAAAAAAAACTAATAGAAAAAGTTTATCACCATTCTTAATCTTAGTTTTTTTTTTTCTCGGTATTCCTATTGGGCAAGCTCAGAACGCACTTTCAGACACTCTGTACCAGTTTTCCAGGGGAGTTCAATCACTGAGTTATTAATTGCAGTCCTTGTTCAAATCGTCATTCGTGTCCACAGTATCACACGTTGCATCAGGAATATTTCTTGGCCCCCCACAACCCCACATCGAGCTTTGAGATTTTCCATTTCTGCAATATACTGCGCCCGAATTATAACAAGTTATAAAAACCAAAGCACATTATGGCTTCTCTAGATTTTGACGATTACGACAATATTCTCTCATCATTGGATGGATCACAGAGACAGCTGCATTTGCAGCAGCAGCAGGGGCATCAGACTTTTGGCATGACTCCGGCCCCTAATTTGAACCATATCAATTATAATGAAAACGGGACTTTGGACCAACAACAGCAAAGACACGTGATCGATGGCCACATTCTAAAGCTTCAGCAGCAGCAGCAGCAACAACAACCAACGCTGCAGAACTTGCAGCAGAGACAGCAGCAACAACAAACACAAAATTTTATGACGGGGCCTCAAAGGTTCGGGTCTACAAGTTCTTCGTCAAACGTGAGTTCTGATATGAACTTTAACGATTTCAATGATGCAGTCAGCAGCCTAAGTGGCTCTATAGTGTCTCCGTACTCGTCCGGGTCATCACCAGACGACTTTTTTCTAAATGACCCAGTTGCAAATGCAAATGCCAACAATCCAAACTTCGTTCCTATAGACGCCAACTTGACTGCCAGACACAACCAGAACTGGGTTGGTGTTAACACAGAAGAGGCCGCACAATCCACTGGAACGGGTGCAAATGCCCCCGGTTTTGTCCCTATGGGTGAGTCGATGTCTACAAGCACTGTTACATACAACACTGCTTCTATTTTTGACCACGGCAACACTAATAACAACAATAATAACAACAGCAACAGCAACGTCAACAATAGTGTAGCGGCTCCGGCTTCAGCAAATTCGGGTGTCACATCACCAAATTCGAAGCGGAGAAAACGCAGCGTCGGAAAAAAGATGAAGGTGAAGGTAAAGAAGGAACCGGGATCGCTAAATTTGAGCAAGATCAAGTCGAACGACGACTATTCCAACGGTTCGGTCATGAGCAGTCCTGTAAGCAGGGGCAGAAAGAAGAGTGGTGCCTCTGTGCGACCTAAAAACGAGGCTAGTGTTAAAAACGGCGGTCGAAAAATCAAATGCTCGCATAATTTGATTGAGAAGAAGTACAGGACCAACATCAACTCGAAGATCGTCGAGCTCCGCAACTGTGTTCCTTCCTTGAGAATTTTGATCTCGAGAGATAGAGCTGGAAACAGAAATGCCGGACCCGGATCAGCTTCCGGAAGTAACGGTACTGATGGCTCGGGAAACATGGATGACCTTCAATTTGACGATGACTATGTTGGAAAAGGTTATAGTGATGATGAGAGAAAGTTGGACGGCCTCAAACCGGCCAGAAAGCTCAACAAGGCCACAATTCTTTCAAAGGCCACAGAGTACATCAGGCATTTGGAAATCAAGAACGAGCAGTTGGTCGCAGAGAACGAGAAACTAAAGGAGCTCATGATAGCAAGTGGAAATGCCACATTTGACATGATGCAAGAGGAAATGGCATCCCCATCCGGTAATTTGACCGGTATTCATTCTTCGAAAATGCAGCCTTCAGGAAAAACTCGCATGGATCCATCTGTGAGAGCTCCTTCTTCGCTATCATCGCACCATCCGGCATCTGCCTTGTATAGCGACTCCAGCTACACTTCTTCACCATCTATTAACAGCAGTAATGGACAGGTTTCGCCTGCCCAGAGCATGGCGGCTGCAGGTTTGAATAATAGTGGCTCCAGTCACAATTCGATGAATTCAAACTCGCATCCGCTCGCCAACAAAGTCCTTCTTGGTGGAATGGCATGTATGCTCGGTGGATCAGCAATGGATGACTTCAGTTACAATTCTGGAACGGGTCATCGGGGATTATTTGCGATTCCTGTTGTCTCGTTCGGGTCGGGCGAAACATTTGCTTTCAACAGCAGCGTATTTAGACCTTTCTTGGGATTGGCTAAAGTGCTAACATGCATGTATGTCCTCTACTACACGTTTTTAAGCTCGCTTCATCTATATGCCCTGAAGCAAAAGAAAGATTCCAGCAATACTGCAAACCGTGGGTCTTCGGCTTTATCGAGTATTGCTTCAGTTGCAGCCACAACTCTCATGAATCCCCGCTCTATTTTCCACTCTCTGGATCAATCACAGGCCGAACAGTTGCTTGTTCGGTCAATAAAACACAAAACAAACATATCCTTGAAGGACGTTCTTTGTATTTTGAATGTGCGTTCATCCAGGTCTTCAAACGGTAACTTTTTGAAGGCCATGTGCCTGAAATACGTGTCCGAAACTTTACAGAGTAGTTCATCCAAGTCAAATGACTTTCTATCTGTTGCTAATCGGCTTATCGCAACATTTTTCGTTGATCCTTTGGGTCGGAGTTACTGGAAACATGCTTTAAAGAAGGCAAACAGCATTAGCCAGAAAGGTTCAAAGGACTCATCTAATATTGTTGTTCTTGCGCGGCTTCTTCAATGCTTCCAATACTCAGACGTTGATTTGCAAAACATCAGTGTTGTTTATAATTACAGAGCAGGACTTGTTAGGCTAGTGGCAATTTACATATGCGAAAAGCTCACGGTACGGGCAGAAAAGAGTATGATTCGATGCTTGGCTTTAGAAGACAAACTTGAGCAAAGATCAAAAGCTACAGACGGCACTTTGAGCGAGGAGGAAGAAGATGAGGAAGACGAGGAAGTTGAAGTGGCGGAAAGACATGTTTTGACCAATGCCGAAGTCAAAAGCGAGAATATCACTTCCAGAAACGAATGCGAGTCCGACTTGAGGCTTATAAATACGTTTGATGATACCATACCGATGGAATTGAAGTTGAAAGCTGCCATTCTTCAGTACTTTTTACACCCAGATGAGGGTGAGCAGTTGGCAAAATGCTTTGATTTGGCAAGGGCATCTGGCCAAATTTGTGTGGAGTTTGATGTAAAATTGGCCTTGACTTGTTGTGCTCTCGAGTACAAACTTATCAAGACTCCCTCAGATTACGAGTCGTTGATTTCATGGGTGTCGAAACTTCGTCTTCCAAGTTTCACTAGTAACTTCCGAGAAGGCTCGCAACTTTCGCTCTTTGGCTTTGTGTCGCTTTTGAATGTTTTTAGTGTCCTTACTTATGATATTCTCGAATGCCTCGATAAGGTGGAAAATAAAGAAAGGACCAGTGATGCTTCTTCTGTAAATTCCGAGTTTTCAACATCATTAGCAGAGGATTCGGCAGATGAAGAATTGGAAACGGGAACAGACATACCGAAGATCAATTTCAAACTTCTTAATGTTGTTGCAAACATGAGGATATTTGCGGGAAACAACAGACACATTTCTGAACTTGGTTTAGACGATGATTTGAGAAACCAGGTGATTGATGACCTTGTCGGCTACATTAGCCACTTGAATGGCCTTTGAGCTTTTTATTTGATACCAGCTGTATTATTTATTTATTAAAAAGAAACAGATTCAATGCTTTCTAGGGAACAACATATGAATAGAAGAAAATAAAGACGGAGGAGGTTTGGGTTTGAATGTTTCCGTATTTATTTGATGAACACCTGGAAAAGGACAGTGGAAGTTCAAAGACAATTTGCCGTTATTTATGAATTGACTATTTTATTTTATTTTATTTTATGGATTTATTCTACATATGCTCTGTTTGGCTAAGGTGATTATAAGACTTTATTTCATTTCTTTTTTTCTTTAACTTTTGTTCATTTGATTATGCATTTTATCTATCAATTCGGAGTTCTTTGTATTTTTGAGATTGGATCTTTCGTGATGCCTGCTATAAAATGATTAAGATGGGTATTAGTTACCCTTGCTATCGTTGGTACTATTATTTGTCACGTGTTCTTTTTTTATTTGGCAGAAGTATTACAACTCTGGATCTTTGCAGCTCTTTTAATGACGATACGAATTTGCTTACAGTAGGGAATCAAGTGATGTAGTAAGATGTAGTAATGCTGCTATGCGGTATGAATGGGATACTAGACTACAGATACAATTTTTTTTTTTTGCTTCACTACGCAATGATTTATTCCTTCTTAGCGCCAGATTCGGGCATTTTAGCTTTAAACGGGAAGATAGCCACAAGGAAGCAGATCGGAGGGTAAAAAGATGGTCTTTGGGTCTAATCTGCAGAGATATTCGACAACTGCTTGAGCATACATTTTAGTGTATATATTAGATGCATCTTAGCTGAGTTTGAGCACCATTACTGGGTATCGATTGAAAAATGGAAGTGGACACCAAGGCCAATTTGGAGCGTGTCGCTAAAGGGGGAAAAAGGAAGAATAGCGGGAGAAAAAAATCAAATAAAAAAAAAGCAGAGCCAAAACCAAATTAGAGAAGTGAACGAGAACAGCGGGAAAGAAAAATAAATTCAATTAACCGGCCGCATATTTAATTTGGTGTCCACATGGCATCCCAAAAGCATTTACAGTTTCACACAATAAACATAGAGCCACCGTTAGAAAAACCGTACAGTCATTTTACGGAGAATAGCAGAAGCGGGTGGCGAGATATCAGAGTGCCTTGACCCATCAATTGAACAGAATCTAGAGGGTAAAAGAGCAGAGATGAATTCATACAACAACCAAGGCTATGCATACAATGCAGGCCAAAACCAGCAGCAAAATGCCGGTGGGCAGCAGCAGGCGAATCTGTTTCAGGCGCAGCCGACCGGGTACCAGTTTGGTGCACAGGTTCAGCAACCTCAGGCTACAGGATGGGGGATTCAACCTCAGATGATGTCTCAACAGACAGGATACCAGACACAGCCACAGAACCAGCAGCAGCAGCCAATAGGAGTGCAGCAGACGGGATTTCAGCCACGCACCTCGTTTGGGCAGAAGTTGCAGGCACAGGTTACCGGCTGGCAGGCCCCACAACAACAGGAAACACCGCCACAAAGTGGCTTTCAAGCACAGCCACAGACAAGTTTCCAGGCACAACCACAAAATGGCTTTCAAGCACCGCCACAAACAAGCTTCCAGGCACAGCCACAGATGCAGTTCAAGCCGCTCATGGCTCAGCCAACGGGTGTGTTCATTCGTTCTCTTAACGAAACCTCAACACAGTCAAAAAAGAACACAGAGCTCAAGATTCCAAATATCCGGTTGTCGTTTATCAGTGCACGTGACCAGGAGAGATTCCAGGGCATCTTCCGGCAGAATATTAGGGCAGGCGAGAATGCAGTGGATGGATCTACTGCCAGACAGATTCTAATGCGGTCAAACTTGGATGCTTCGACACTTGCCCAAATCTGGGAGTTATGTGACACGAACAAGTCCGGAAAGCTTCTTTTTCCGGAGTTTGCACTTGCCTTGTATCTCTGCAATCGGGCAATACGGGGAGATGCCGTTCCGTCGGCACTTCCAAGCAAGGTTCACAACGAGGTTACCAGTTTTGTTGATACAATCAATTTTGGAGTTCCTGACTCACGGGAGAGGGAGGATAGTCAGAATGGAATTGGGTCACAGAATGGATTTGCACCTCAAACGACCGGATTTGCACCTCAAACGACCGGATTTGCACCCCAAACTACCGGGTTTGCACCCCAAACTACCGGGTTTGCACCCCAAACTACCGGATTTGCACCCCAAACGACTGGATATGGTGCACAGCCTCCAGTCACATTCAACTCGCAGCCAACTGGTGTTGCAGGCCAGCCTAAACCGCTCGCCTTGCAGCCAACTGGTGTACAGGTGTCTCCTCAGGCTCTGAACCTCCAGCCGACTGGTGTACAGGTGCAGCAGACCGGGTTCGGAATGCCTCCACAAACATCATTTGTGGCGCAGCCAACCGGCGGGTACGGTCTCGGTGTGCAGCCGACGGGACTTGTGGCTCAACCGACGGGAAAACCGGGTCAATGGGGATTTGTGTCGATGCCAACGGGAAATTTGCCCGGTTTGGACATGATGAAAACACAGTTTATGCCCAATGCAACCCAGGCAAACTATAATATGGCGGCCTCAATGGGTGGAACCAGGGCTTCAAATGTCACGTGGGCAATCACAAAACCAGAAAAGCAGATCTACGACAACATCTTCAGGAAGTGGGACACCGAGAAAAACGGATACGTGAGCGGGGAGGTTGCAATTTCCGTTTTCGGCAAGTCCGGGTTGAGCAGAAGCGACTTGGAGTCGATCTGGAACTTGGCAGATATCGGAAATAAGGGCAAATTGGACAAAGACGAGTTCAGCGTTGCCATGCACTTGATCTATCGGCGTTTGAACGGATTCGACATCCCTACACAGCTTCCCCCTGAGTTGGTTCCTCCTTCCTCGCGTCTTTTGCAGGAGACGATGCATGCAATGAAGAATCAGCTCAAGGATGGTTCCGGAAACGGTAAAAGTGCCGCCGGCACGTCCGCTGGAAGCGTTTCTGCCGCCTCGTTCAGAAACAACGACGACGACATCGAGTATGTGAGTAGTGCACGGCACAGAAGCTACAGACAACCGAAGAACGAGGATGAAGAAGATTTGGAGGAGTCAGGCCAGAAGTCAGGTGAGAAACCTCGGCAGAAATCCGTGCTTGACCGTTTGCGGAAGCAGATTCGCGAGAAGAAGATCTTGCTCGATTCGGCAGATGCACAGGATGAAGACCGGCAGAGAGAGATGGACTCGGATATGAGAGAAATCAACTCCTTGAAAGAGCAGATCCAGAATCTTCAGACCCGGATCGAGGACTCGGCAAGCGGTACCTCGGCCGAGGAGAAGAGAAAGCTGATGCAGCGTCTTCAGAAGTCGTTTGGGCAGGTTCCATCACTTGTGGATGAGATCAGGCGGGTTGCAGATCAGGTCAGTGCAACAAAGCTGGAGTTGTACCGGTGCAAATTGCAGAAAAGCAACCCTACAGGCATTTCGATTAAAGGTACGGGACCAAACGGCGAGGTAACAAACAGAGACAGGAGAATTGCCAAGCAGAAAGCATTGATCCAGGCCAGAATGGCACGGTTAACCGGTCGGCCGGCTCCAAACATCGATGCCTTTGAAAGCAACGAGGAAAAACTCGAGCAGGAGTCGAAGAAGGCGCGGCAGGAGGCTGAGGAGACTACTGGGGCCGTCCAGGACATCGACGCGTCGATTGGCGAGATGGTCAAGGACATCCAGTCTTCTTTATCTGTGAGCAACACCTCTGAGGCCGGTTACAGGAAGTGGGAGTTGGCCGAGGGTGTTGTTTCAGGCGCAGTTAGGAGTTTCATTGGCCAGCTAAACGGTGCCAGGAGGCAGATGCCGCATAATGCAGCAAGCAGCAATGTGCCACCACAAAATGCTGCGGTGTCTTCAGGTTTGGCCACCATATCTGGGGCAGTTCAGCAGGCAAGAAGCAATGTGGAGGATCGTGCGAAGCGGATCAAGGAGAAGGCCGAGAAGAGGATGAGGGATCGGTTGGCAAAGCTTGGGATTAGGACTCGGAGAGAGGACGAGGCAGTGAAGGTGGAAGAAGTGGAAGAAGTGGGAAAAGCAGCCTCAGAAGCAGTTCCAAACGCAGTTCCAAAAACAGTTCCAAAAGCAGCCCTCAAAACAGCTCCAAAAGCAGCTTTACAACAACCTAAACCTTCTACTCCTCCCCAACATGCTGCTGTAGAACCAATCGAGACTGCCGAAGAAGACGAAGACGAAGAAGATGAGGAAATCAAAGCTCTTCTCGCACAAAAAAAGGCCTTGGAAGAAAAGGAAAAAGAGCACAAGCGGAAGAAGCAGGAAAGACGTGCAAGGAGAATTGCAGAGTTGAAAGCACAGATGGAGGCCTTGAGAAAAGAAGAGGCAGATGACAGCAGTGAAGATGAGGTTCCAGTTAAAAAGGAAACTCGGCCTGTTGCACCGCCTCCAGTACCAGCTTCACGTGTTGTTTCTGGCAGTAGCAAGGCAGGCAGTGCAGAAAAAGCAACAGGAAATGCAGAAAAAGCGGCAGGTGGAGTTCCGGCAACCAATAACAATCCATTTGCACACATGGCAAAGGCAGAACCTGCACAGAAAGCAGGTGAGAAGGCAGAAAAACCGGAGAAAGCCGAGAAATCCAAAGCTGAGGTTATGAGAAACAACAATCCGTTCTTCAAGTCTGCACACAAAGGGCCGGAAATCGACACGCAGAAGTTGGAAGCACAGCGTGCTGCACAGAGAGGTCTTGGAGATGATGGATGGTCCGATGAGGAAGAGAGCAAGGGGGAGAATGAAGATAGTGATGATGAGATTCCAAGCAGCTCAAAGCAGGCTGCGTTGGCCGACATGCTCTTTGGGGGTGGCAGCCGGCAGAATAGTGTAAAAACCGATGATGAGAAGGGAAGAAGTGGAAGTGACAAGGCTGAAGAAAAGAAGGAAGAGGAGAAAAGCGAGCTAACTGGCCAGGCAACGTCTCAGGAAGAAACAGAAGATGAGTGGGCGGATGCTGCTTCTAAGGCCCCAAGTTCTGGTGTAAGTGGTGAAAATACGCAAGAAGGTTCAAGAGAGGGATCTGCACCGGCGGAAATTCCACCTGCACCTCCTATTCCAGAAGTTTCTGCACCTGTTGCACCTCCTATTCCGGAAGGATCGGTTCCAGAAGCTTCTGCACCAGTACCACCTCCTGTTCCTCAAACTTCAGCACCACTTCCACCCCCTGTTCCCCAGTCTTCAGCACCAATTCCACCCCCTGTTCCCCAAGCTTCAGCTCCAGCCAAAAATTCTTCAGCTGAAATTCCGCAGAATACAATCGGTGCATTGCTCGGCGAAATAAACGTAGGAACTAAGCTCAGAAAAGTGGACAAGTCGCAGCAACATATCACCACAGGTGCTACTGTTGGCAGAGTGCTATAAGGAATAGATGTAAAGTATACACTACGCAGCTTCTTCTGAGTAATTATATATTGTATTATTTGATTTGACCACCGTTCAACCTGTAAAGTTTTGAGTATGCTTCCGCTAACTTTTGTGCGCATCAAATTATCATGACGAAGATGATGCGTGGAATTACGCAAGGATATCTCTGGATGTGTTTTGGTTATGCGGATCATAATACTTCTGCATGCTCTAATTGCACACCATGTAACATCAAAATGGTGAAAAGTCAAATTGTACGTTAGATATCCCCATGACACTAAAGTGATCTATATAACGGGGATTATAATATGCTCTGCAGCTTACATTTGGGTGTATTTCGGCAATGGAGTTTCAATATGCTACACCTAGATAAATTTATGATGCCCGAAATATGCAATTTCCGAGCATGTGTAGTAGGATGAGCATATCCAAGGAGATCGATCATATTTCTGGGTGTGTTGTATTCTACATTACAAGGATGCTGCTGCGAGTAGTTGTGCATGTTATAAAATCTTTATGTACGCTTTAGTTATGCATCTTTTATCCGGGAGTATATACTATACAGCTGTACACAGATTTGAATTGCTTTCAAATATATTCCATGCAAGAACAAAGATTTAGTATGTAATGTCACTCGGCTCTTTCTAGCACGCCCAAGAACAAAGATCTAGATATATATAGGCTTAGTGTAACTCTGCCTCGAAAACAAGCAACTCTTCCCCCATTAACTGCAACACATGGTACCCCACGCACTCTAGAATATTCCAAACCTCTTCCCGGCGGGCTTGGGAGAATCGATGTGGAGCTGTTGGACCCTAGTGTGCAAATAACGCAAAAACTCGGCATATGACCACACCATCTCGGCCGAGCGGTCCTCATACATAAGCTGGAGGAAGTCAGCCTCGCATGGATCAGTCTTGAAGCGGCAGATCTGGACAGAGTGGGTGGCCAAACCAAGATAATGCATGGATAAAAAGCTGCAGAGTGCTCTGACCTGCCGCGAGAGAAGAGTGTCCAGAATAGGAAGCTGGACGATCAACGGGTCGAGAGCTTCGACCGAGTCGATGGACGTGCCAAAGAGGTCGTGCACAAACTGTAAAGGTACCTGCGTGTGCAGCCACAAGTACATGTGGCATCCATCAAAGGCAAGATAAGCACCGGCAGCCTGAAGTTGAGCCTGGGAGAGAATTGTGGCTGGAGGGAGGCAAAAGGAGCGCACGGCGGGGCTGCCGAGCGTGCGCCAGCGGCAGTGGGATGGCTGGAGGCTGTGTAAGGCAAAGAGTAAAGGGTATGTGAGCACAGAAAGCAATGGTGCTGGAGAGCTGGCTAGCAGGCTGAAGGAATTGACGCGTCGATCGGGCGCGATCAACTCACGTGACATAAGAGCATGTGACTTGAGCACACCGAGCACGTGCATGGGTAGTGTGGCGAGGCCGCGCGGGAGGAGGAGTTCGCCCGGCGCCGAGATGGGCGCGCCCACGAGCGCCGCATAGCGCGACACTGCGCGGACGACGCCCGCAACCAGCAGGTTGCGCACGGAGACCAAAGATGTGTCTGCGGGGAATTTCGAGAGTGTTGCGCGGACCAGGAGCGCCAAAGTGGCGTCTGCGCTGGCGAATGAGAACACGTCTGCGGCGCGCTCGGTCACGGAGACGATCGAGTTGATGATGCGCACGCGGCGCAACCCCGCAGGATCGGTGTAAAGCACAGCAGCCTGGAAATGCGCATCTTTTTTCGTGTCGAGCTTGCCGTCGTGGGTAAAACTGCAGGCGATAGAGGTGTCTGGGCCTAAAACGGGCAGGGATGCACAGATGCCATCGTTACCGGGGTATGCGCGGCCGCACATGAAGATGCGGTCGACTTGCAAGCCGCGCGAGCAGCGGATGCGGATCTGCGCCTGGTACCCTGCGGCGCCGCGCACAGTGCGCTGGACGGCGTTCGCGAGATCAAGCTCGTCGCGCTCAGCGGCAAAGCGCGGCCACAAGCGCGTGGCGCCACCCGTGCGCGCTGACAAGTGATCCAAGTTCGCGAGGTCGACAGGCGAAGGAGCGCCCACAAAGAAGTTTGCGCCAATGCAATGGTCCACGTACAACTTCTCGAGCGTGTCCGTGTAGAAAGTGCAGCCTGCGGTGAGCACGTCGCGCGCATATTCTGCGGCGGCCATGCCGCGCAAGCCCTGGTGTGGCGGGAGCTTTGGCGGGAGCGCACCTGGCGCCAGCACCGGCACAGAACCAAGAAGCACCGTGACCAGGCCACCGCCGCGTGGCGCAAGCAGCAGATCAGCCGCCTTGAGAGCGCCGCCAAGCGCAGTACGCTCGCATGCCGCAGGCTCGCACTGCAGCCGCTCCAAAGATGCGCTTATAATATCCTGCGATTCCACAGGCGAACCAAACACAGTACCTGCAAACGGCACAAATGGCTCAGCCACATCCGCCACCACAGCCACTTTGGCCTCCCGGAGTCCAGGCGAAAGATCGAAAAACTTCAAGCGCGAGTCGAAACCGAGAATTGCGACCTTGGCGCCCTGCGGCAGGCTGCGCCCACGCCGACCGTACAACGACATCTCAATTGCGGTGCACGCGGCGCCGGTGAACCCGGAGTCGACTGCCGTCGAAGAGGTGTCGACGACGAAGACGTGCCAGAGGGCGCGCTGGGCCGCGCCGGTGTCCGCGCCAGCATCTGCGCCTGCACCGGCGCTTGCGCTTACGGCCGCATACTCGCGCGGAACACGCAGCTCGTATACACCAGCGTGGAGCTCCGGGCGCTGGTAGAAGTCCGAGCGCACCCCTGCGCTGTCGACGCTCGCCGTGTAATCCGACGGAACAGGACTCGTGAACCCGCACAAATTACAAATCATCTGATATCCCGTTTGCTGCATCGCCGGATTTACGTAAGCCCTGCACCGCCTGCACCGCGGAACTCCGGCCGTGTGGGAGAAGTCAGACTCTGGCACTGCAGGCTGGCTTTTGGACAAAGAGGGTAGGGTGTTGCCAAAATCGACAGACGCGTCGATCGACGTACCTGCATCTGGTGCGTCGTTATTCGCAGCATTGTCCATACCATGATTCCCAATGGTATTGTCCATAGTATTATCCCCATTATCTACAGGCCCTTTGCCCATATCATTCTCCAAATTACCCACGTTCTCCAAATTACCCACATTCTCCACATTATTCATAGTTTTACCATCTGTCTCATCACTTTCACTCGAAGCCCCCTCACCAACCTCCGCAAACGGCCTTAATAACATGCCTAGCGGCATTCCCGTGGACTTGAGAAGCTCCCCAGTTGCAGGAATACTATACATTGTCATAAGTGAAAATTTCGGAGACGCATTTCCTTGATCCACAACTTCATACTGCGTTCCTGCGAGTGGAGGTGCCACATTCTCGAAGGTTCGAAACTGCTTATCCGCGTAGTACTCGTCTGCTTTGAGCCGGGCCACCGGAACAGAGAGAGAAGCCGTTTGTGATTCGTCTTGGAGTTGTTGAGGCTGTGGTTGTTGAAATTGTTGCTGTTGAAATTGTTGTGATTGTTGTTGTGGTTGTTGTTGTGGTTGTTGTTGAATTTGTCGCTGTTGAAATTGTTGTGGTTGAAATTGTTGTAGTTCTTGTTGTTGAAATTGTTGTTGCTGTGGTTGTGGTTGTTGTTGTTGAAATTGTCCTTGCTGAAATTGTTGATGTGGTTGTGACTGCTCAGGAATTCCAGAATACCCTATTCCAGCACTGCTGGCAGCCGCATTAGGATCAAACGCCCCAGAAGGAGACACTAAAGGCGGTGTTACAGCCCGCGTCTGCTCCTCTGCTCCAAGTGCTGCATATGCATGATAATCACGTCTCTTGCGTCTTCTATGCTGCTGCTGATGCTGCAAAGTTAATCCTTGCATTTCATCCGTCAACTGTTCAGACATCGCCGCAAATTACACAATACCTTGTCTGTATATATTCTCTTCTTCTTGCTATACTGCTGCAATTGTCTGCTCTCAAATACTTTAGTACTTAGTCGGTAGTGATTGACTAATGGACAACTCTTCAATTCCTCAACAGCGAAAAAAATTGGCGCTCGGAAAAAATTCCTCCTTGGTATCTATTTTGAAAAATACAACCTGTCCCTAATATCAATGCTTTTTTTGCACTTTAATCCACAAACTGCTGTTGCTACAAATCATGCCACCAACTACACTCAAAATCCAAATTAACAGCACCAAATCACGTCTAATAACCCCTCAACTACATCTATCCCTCCACCATGGCACTATCCGGCTTGCTCCCTCGCCGCGCGTCCCAAATTCTCTCTGTGGATTTTTCACCGCTTCGCGTTCAAGGCGGTGCACACATCTCAGCAAAGGGTGGACCCGAGTATTCTTGCCAGGGGTAAACAATACATGTCATTTTCTTAGGAATGCACTTTTTTATGCCTAGAGCATTTCATTTGAGGCCGTCCGTTTAATTCCTTTGCATTCTGTCTTTCTGGTATTTCTTGGGATTGAGATACGACAAACAGTGCTGGGATAAGTTATTGACAAGTTACAAACATTTAGACAAGTAACGAGCTTATGATAAATTATTGACAAGTAACAAGCCTGATATAACTGTTCAAATACACTAATTAGTCCGCAGATACATGGATAACAACCTCAATCATCAGATCTTTAGAATACAGGACATCATCACACCCTCTCGCGTGTTTCATCAATTTTAATCATGGGTGTTTCAGGTCTACTTCCTGCACTCAAGTCTATTCAGACACCTATTTCGCTAGAAAAATACAAAGGGAAGCGTCTTGCCATAGACACGTACGCGTGGCTTCACAAGGGTATCTTTTCCTGCTCTCTACAGCTTGTTCTGGGCCACCCTACAAGGGCATACATCGACTATGTTCTTCGAAAAGTGAGAATGCTTAGACATTTCCAAATTGAGCCCTATCTTGTTTTTGACGGAGACCACCTCCCATCCAAGGCAGGAACCGAGGAGGAGAGACGTAAGAGGCGCCAAACTTACAAGCAGAGGGCAATTGATGCCCTGGAAAGGCACGATCGGAGAGAGGCGATGGGATTTTGCCAAAAAGCGTGCGATATCACACCAGAAATGGCCAAGAGCTTGATAGAGGAGCTCAAAAGATGCAAGATAAAGTACGTTGTTGCACCATACGAGGCGGATTCACAGATGGTTTACTTGGAGAAAAGCGGGTTGGTCGATGGAATCATAAGTGAAGATTCCGATCTTCTTGTTTTTGGCTGCCAAACTTTGCTCACAAAGATGGACGATTACGGAAGCTGCATGGAGATCCTTCGCGCTAACTTTAACAAGTGCAGAAACAACGCCATCTCGAGGCTGAATCAGCACGAGATCCAGCTCACTGCAATAATTAGCGGCTGTGATTACACAAAGGGAATTCCGGGACTTGGTGTTTTAAAAGCTGCCACTCTCGTGAGCAGGTTTCGCAGCTTCAAGCGCGTTATTATGGCACTTCGCTTTGATGGCAAGGTTGATGTTCCGTCGACTTTTGAGGCCGACTACAAACGGGCTTCCATTGCATTCAGATACCCAATCGTGTTCGATCCAGTGAAAAAGCTGCCTGTTCATTTGAATCCCGTCCCGGATGATGTCAAGGAACCCAAGTCGTACATTTTATCATGCACAGGGAACATTCTAGACGTCGAATTACACCAAAGAATTGCATCTGGAGACCTGAATCCATTTACAAAAGAGTTATTGGTTCCCAGAGAGCGTAGTTTGAGGCCTGCATGCGATACAATGAAGAAATCTGCCAGTTTCACCGGTCGTCAGGCAAGTACTCTGGACCAATTTTGTGCACACAGGTGTAAATCTATGCCGGCTGTGCCAGAAAAGAAGCTCGAGGCTGATATCGGCCGATTATACTCTCCGAGAACAAAGAGAGACAAAGCTCTGCTTACCATAGACAACTTCTTTAAACGGATGAAGGATTCCGGAAGCCAATCAAGCCCAATAAAGCACCAAAAGCTGGAAACGACTTTTAAAAGAAAGCTGCAGGACGAGGAAAAATCGTCACCGCTTGCCAAAAGAGCACGCATCATCAACGCTGGAAGCAGTAAGAACTCGTGTTCAGGGATGGTGAGCAAGTTTTTTGCCAAGAAAGAAGTGGAACATGCAAAAGTGGAAAAAGTAGCGGAAGAAAGTGAAGATGAGCAAATAGAGGACGAAAGCTTTTTGAATGCGAATTCAAGCGAGTTCATCGTCTCGGATCTAGAAGATGATGACATTAACGAAGATGCAGCCAAGAAAAATGCCATCAAACCAGAAGTGGCTACTGCAAATACAAAATTTCCACCGAACACAAATCTGGTAAAGGGGCCTGCTAATAAGGAGAACAGATCAAATAACCCACCAAAAACAGGAAAGGTGTCAAAGCTGATCCAAAGCTTTAGCTATAGCACCATGTCAAATAAACCATTTCGCAAACCGTTACAAGATATAACTAACGTACAGAAAAGCAAGCCGAATAAAGCATACAAGCTGGATTTAAAGGAAAGGGAACCCAAGACAGGAATCCGCAGTTTAAGGTCGTTTAGATTTATAGGATCGGCATAATGTCAGTAATAGTTTGTGCATGCAAGTTTTTATAGATAAAGAAGATGTAAATGTGTAAGTACGGTAATGCTTAAAGTTATATAAAGCCAAGATAAGCACTGAATAATTTTTTTTGAGATAAGAGCTTTGGGTGTAGAGATTTGATAGTGATCAACAAATGCACATTTCATCTGCATGACCACATTTGATCTTATTAACAAAAAGATGTGCTTGCTTGGCCATGGATACGGAGAACATAATAGATAGGCTTCTCGAGTTATTTCCGGCAGCAGAAAAATCCGAACTTCTTGAGGTTCTTGTGGCCTGTGATGGTTCGGTAGACCAAACTACAAAATTATTAGAGGAACAATTTGGAAAGGTGCAACAAGCATCATTTGAGGACAACAGCCAGAAAAGTTTATCAGTTTCTTGCAATCATATAGAAAAGCACACTGTGAAGGCTTTGGATGCATCAAAAAGGGGCATCAAAAGAGAGTTTTCGCAAATTTCTGATGGTGAGGTTAATTTGCCTCATCAGACTACACTAAAGCAGTATGGCAGGAACATTGGCCAAATGAAGCTGTGCAAACGGCCGGGAAAGGCAGTGACATTGTACACAAAAGAGGAAGTAGAGAAAAACTTGCCGGATTTGGTGTTTGTCCGGGATTTCTTGACAAAAGAACTGGCGTCTAAATTGCTTTCGGCGCTTGTTTCTAAGCGTGCAGCTTTTACGGACAACAAGTTTTATATTGCCGGTCAGAAATGCCAGTCAAAGCATTATACGGCGATATTTCGGGATTTGGATGCTTCAGATACCCAAAAGTTTATCTACAGAGATTCTGGAAAGAAGAATGTGCAGAAGTTCTTCACAGAAATGAAGCTATGTGCGTATGCAGTTGAAGATAAAGTGAATGAGGTGCTATCAAAGCGGAAACCAAAAAGCAGCTACCAAATTCAGAAAGGATGGAAAGCGAATCTTTGTGTCTCGAACCTTTTTCAACAGGAAAAGCAGGACTTGGACTGGCACTCGGATAAATTGACAGATATAGGGCCGCTTCCTCTAATTGCGTCAATTAGTCTTGGAGCAACGCGAATATTTCGTGTGAGGAGAATTACCACAGCGAGAAATGGAGGTGATTCAACCATATTTAACATTCCACTTCCACATAACACATTACTTGTGATGTTGCCCGGGATCCAGGAGGAATTCAAGCATTGTGTACCATCTGTGCACGGATGCTTGCTTGATTTGCATCCAGTAGTGGGAAAAGTACGTTACAGTTTGACATTTAGGATGATACGCAATGAGCTTCTTTCTGGTCGTCCGAAATGCCCCAAATGCGGTTCAAGCATGGTATTAAAACGGATGTTTAAGAGATCTGAGACCAGAGGATACTATTTCTGGCTTTGCGGCTCACAATACTCTGGATACAAGTGCAAAGGGTTTTATTACGGGAAGTTCGATAAAATTAATGTCCCGGGGGAGGGTTTGTACACAAATAGACAATCTGAAGCCACAAGATGGATCGGCAATAGCGAATAATGGAATAAATTTAACATAATAATAATGTCCAACGGTAAATCAGACACATCATTCAAGGGCACAAATATTTCTAGTAATGCGTGCCATTTCCAAACACAGTGTGCGAGATAATGCAATGTAATGCAGTGAAAAAGAGAATTGATGGTATGATCAGAGAATGCAATACGGGAAAAGGAATAAATACTATAGGAAGTGCTACCTCATGAGGTGAACAATGGTTTCGTTTAGTTGTACATATAATGCATATAATTTTTTTTGATCTGCTTCCTGCAACAGGGTACTTTTCTTGCCTCGCGCTTTTTTCATCCACCGGGAAAACAATGGCCTACCACCGCGCAATGTACCGCGCGTTTGATCACTAATTTCACCACATGCCTCACCGCACGCTTCCCACGTGTCCTGCCAGGTGGGCGGTGCTTCCACCGGGTTGCCCTGGAAGAAATATTGTAATTGTAGCAGCACTCGGATGTACTTGCATCCCTCTCCCCTGGTACGTGCAGCTGATTCAGACCAAACCGTTCCTTTTTTTTTCACGTCAAATAAATTTTTAACCCTCGCTCATACGCAACAGTCCCACCGAGATTTATGCCATGCTTTTCGCAAGTGTTACGGATTACAGCACTTTTCAGAAACCGCGTCTTTTGTTCATTTGTTCCCCTGAAATTTGCATTCATTTCAATTCAATCTAATATAATGCAGCTATTTCTTGGGATCCGTTTTGTTTTCTTTGTTTTCATCCAGTTTGGCGAACATGCCAATATATTACAGAAGCGGATTTTTGGATTTATCGATATATTACATTTCCTGCCAATACATCTGTAGATTAATTAATAATTATAAAGCTTGAGGGCAAACCGTAGGCCCAAATTGTTTGCACTATTTATTGAATGTAAATCGCATTTATGTTCTTTATATGCCACCCCTTTTATGTATTCCGCAATTGAAACTTTGGCTGAACCACACCCTGTCTCTTTTCTCGTTTCAGTTTTAGATCCACGCTTTCAAGAATACAAAAAGTTAGTCCGAGCAATTTCACTATCGAGAGATTTTTTTAATTTTTTTTTTTTTCTTAGCGTTTTCCCCCTTTTTTCTGATTTGAGTCCGGCTTTTTTTCATTATCCTCGCTTTCTATCTGTTGTGGTGATATTCGTATTTGCGCTTTTTACGTCCAATTACAAGAATTACTTTATACCCCTGAAACACGGATCTGGCGCACTTGAACTCAAATAGGAGTCCATGCTATAGAATCTACAGCTACAGGTCCAGCACATTCACTCATTTATTTGCACAACAATATACCTAACTATCGTTTTACTCATATCTATAGACATAACGGTATTTGTGGCAGACACACCAAAAAAGCGCGTTCTTTCTTTTTACAACATTTAAAACAGGCGGTATCTCGCAATACAGGCATTGCATATTCAGCAAAGAGCTCATTGGCTGCATCACTGGTGACAGACTGCTGAATCCAAGACACTTTAAGGGTGTGCATTTACATCGCATTACATTCGCTGCACAGGGCTTGCTTCTACATTCCTGATAGATTAAGCGCCGCGTATTTTTTTTTTTGAATTTTTTTGAATTTTTGAATTTTTTCCCTTTAATTTATAATTTTTTTGGTTTTATCCAGAATCATCAAGTCATGGATTCTGACCCATCGGAAGGTGCGACGGCGGACATTTTCGCAGATATGTTCTCTGGAGACGGAGCAGTAACATCTGTACACGAGCAAGATGTGTCTGCGAACCCGACAGACTCGGACAATTGGGTGGAATCGCTTTATCAAACCATCATGGATCCAACACTTGCATCGAAAAGTGTCACATTACTCACAGAGAGTCCGATCAACGTGGCAACTTCGAGCCCAACAATCTCGCAGCCGTCTTCACCGGCCCCGGAGCGGAGGATCGGAGATTGTGTGGCCGGAGAAAGCGGGCCACAGCTAAGAGAAGAGGTTGAGGAGGAAGATGAAGATGAAGAAACGATAAATGCAAGAAACAAAGGCATAAACGGGTCCGGAGGGGCAGAAAAGGGGGTGGAATCGGCAGAATCTGATCACGTGACGGCATTCCAGCCGTTCGCCCTCCCGACACTGGAATTCCTCCGGGACAGCTTGGCCAAATACACGGAGTTACTAAGCAAAAAAGAGCCAATGGATTCGATCCCGGCCAGGACCGATTTTTTGGTGACTCACTACTGCGAGCTTCACGGGTTGCGGCTGAGGCCGAAGGCAATAAACGAGTGCCTTGCGCAAATCAGGCGAGACAAGGAGACGGCGCAGCTTTCAGCCCGGATCGGGAACAAGGAGTTGCTGGATGAAATACGCAACTTGCTGGTGCTCAGCGACAAAAAGAGAAAGGCGTATAACAAGAAGAAGAGCCAGCGGCACCAGCAACAGGCGGAGATGCACACCTCTACACCTGTGAAGGCTGCAATGGTTGGGGGGATGGGCGGTGCAATTGGTGCAGGGATGTATGCTGCGGCCTCTGGTCCCACATCTGCAGGCAATACTGCGACATCCTCCGCTGGAAATCCGGGCAATCCCGCTGGCAACCCCGCAGGCAACTCTACGTCCGCACCAGCCTCCGTTGCCCATCCTTCCGCTTCATTGTCATCCATTTCTTCGTCTACGCCCACCCCTACACCAGCACAGCCCGCCCAGCAGATCTCGACCGCCCGCAGCATCCGAATCGGGTTCTGCCGGGGCGACGCGTCGAATTTCGTCGGTGTTGCCGACTACGGCCGCCTTTCGCAGGCTGTGTACCGTGAACCGTACGTGCAACAACTCCGGGCGCGGTCGATGAAGGTTCGCGCGTCGATCGACGCGGTTTTTGGCACCCGCTCCTCGGTCGCCGGTGAGAACTTGCTTTCGCACCCGCTTACGTACGTTGGAATTCCGCTCCACCCGGCCCGAAATTCGTGTTTTATCGACTGCGATCGCGACCGGATGGTTTCGTATGCCGAGGTGATTGTAGATATTGGTCAGCGGGATATATCGGGCCAAACGGGCCAAGCGGGACAAACCGGGTCTGCAGATACCCCGGGGCAGGCAGCAGAACCCGGCAGTGCTGCAGTGCCGCCAGATTTCTCATCGTTTGTGCTTCTCAAGGTGGTTACGCGGGTTTATTCGCAGGCAGCACTGCTAACGTGCAAAACAGACCCTGTGACAGGGTACTTTGTTTCTCCAACGTCGAAATTCGTCCGCATCATGCTCCCCTTGCAGGCTGGACTTTGGGCGTCGCTTTTGAACGACTTAAACAACGGAATTATAACGGAAAAGCGGTTTGACCAGATCTGCATTTGCCAGACGCTCCTCGTGAAATGCCCAGGGCGGGGTTCGAACGAGGGGGCCGGCGAGTTCTGCCCCGTGCACACCTTTGTGTGGGATTTCTGTTCCACCGGAACGCCCCGCCAGCCGCCGGTTGCCGTCACCGTGCTCTCCGGCTCGAACCCGCGGAATATGCTCACTTTCCCCAAGCTAAGGGGCCACAAAAGGGCCAGATCCCGCTCCTTGAATGAGTTGGACCGCATTAGTGTGCCGCCCTACCTACCGGAAAAGGGTTTTTATCTAAAATCCAGAACTCCCTCTGGTGCCTTATCCGCCGTTTACCCGGGCTTCAACAACGCCGTGTTCTCCGCCCCGCGGTGTGGCCGGCTGCAAAGTGCCGGCAGCATTGACACGTCCACCGGGATGGCCGAATTTTCCGCCCCGTACTACGAAACGCCGCTCGCCACGCCCAGCGACGAGCCCCCGGTGGCTTCCGCGGGCCACCCGGTGATGTTCCGGGCAAATTTTTCGGGACCCGCGCCCAAGCCCCGCCCGGGCCGCCTCGCGCTCCACCCCAACACCTCTGCACCTGTCGTCTACCGCCCCGTGCCCACCCCGCGCGTCAAGCCCGAGGACCCCGCCGCCCTGCTGCCCACGCTCGCGGGCGGTGCCGGCTCCTCGGCCTCCAACACCAGCAGCTCCAGCATCGATGCCCCGCAGAGGCACAGCGTAACTGTTGCCGAGAAGCTCGCCTCCTGCAAGCCTTTGGCCCCCGCCCCTGGGCCGGCCTCCGATGGCCCCGGCCAGCTCGCCAGGCCTGTAAAGCACCCCAGCAAGCTTAGCAACGCAGGCGTTGCAGAGATGGCCCCCAAGGCGGGGTGCCTTGTGGAGTCTTTAAAGCTACGGTTCGATGGCAATTACAAGTTCAGGTACTACAATCCGGAGGGCAAGTCCGATGACCAGTATGCGGCCGATTCAAAGAAATAGGTTTCTTTTTGTTGATTTTGCTTTCTGTATTTTTTCGTTGTGTTTTTCTCATCTTTCATGCTTCCCATGTTTTCATTTTATTTTTTTCTTACATCTGACATTTGACATCTGACATTTGACATCTGACATTTGACATCTGACATCTGACATCTTTCTCATTTTTCTCATCTTTCTCATTTACTCATCTTTCTCATCTTTCTCATTTTACTCATCTTTTTCATTTTACTCTTTTCATCTTTTCATCTTTCACATGTTTTCATCTTTTCATATTTTTGTCTCATTCTCATTTTTTTATTTCCTTTTTTCTTTTCACATCTTCACATCACATCTTTTATCTTCCCTTTCCATTTTCTATCTCCATCTTCTACTTCCTCTTCTACTTCCTCTTCTCATTTCTCACACCCCTCACTTTCCTGTTCGTCAATAGCATTCTCGTCATCCGGCTTCCCATACACGCTTCTAGGTTAATATATCATTTAACGGCAAAATAAAATTCCTTCCATTTCCATGTTAACGAGGCCCCTGTAAAACAATAGGCCCTACCTTGCCTTTTTTCCCCCCTACTTTTCCCTTTGTCCCTAATTTTTTTTTTCCTCCGGAAACTCTCGGTTGACCCTTTTTTTTCCAAATGCATCTCATCCTTCTAGCTTTCTCCCATTGTAAATCCCTGGGTGATTCCCTTTGCAGTAACGCGGTCTAAGCGGCATTGCACATTTTTCAACGGCACATGTTTATTCTACAACCGATTTCCTCCTCATCCCATCTCTCTATTTCTTGCCGCAACATGTTTATTTTATAAACTACTTAACCGCTGCATTTTTCTTCGAATACCTTTTTTTTCTTCTACTTCTTTTCTATTATTTTATGACTACTGCTTCCAACTTCATCATCACTTTCTCACACCAGTCACGGGTTATTACTCTTGAAATTTAAGCTGACTTCTCTTCCTCAGTGAGGCGTATGGCAAAAAATAAAAATACCTCCTTAGCTAAATGTCTTGCCCACTATTTACGTCTAGTGCTGAATAAACTCGGATTCCAAATACCACACAAAACTTCAAACTGTCCTGAAAACTTAATGCCTCGTGACACGTGCACTTTCCCGATTTCAACTCCCTTTTCTGGCGCTAAAAAAATGGGTGATAACGACACTACCACAGGCATGCAGAAATTAAGCGCCCAAACACACGAAACCTCGAAAAATTCACTTCACGACAATTGTGAGAACTATGGAAACATCGAAAGTTTATTTCCGGCCATCGATTATGATCAGTTCGATCCTGAAAGTTCTCACTTCATATCCGTACGGCCTTTTGGTATAGCTAGCTGAAGTCAAAAAGTTCGTGCCACCACAGTTTAAAATATGTGGTGCAGAGGTGTACTTTGAATAGGGGCCATTGCCATAGTACGGAACGCCATGATTTTGGCTATATATATGCAAAATGGTACATAGGTTATGTATTATGGATATTACGATAATGAGCGCTTTTAAATGATGCTGTTTCTGTAGAAACCAGCCTGTAGTCAAGAGTATGTTGAATGATGACACTTTAATGCTCATTTTGCATTCTACCTCTTCATAATTGTATTATTCATTTATGTACCCTTACAGAGAACATGCTCGCCACCTCATTCCTGCACTTGTTTGTTCAACAACTAAATAGAGTATACTCTTTGCCAAACGTACATCTGCAGCATGCAATCATATGAATTATAGACGCGTCTATTGACGCAAAGAGTTTCTCTGCTGACCTCACGAAAAATCGGGAAACCAAAAAATTTAAACTTCTCTAAATAATATGTACGCATGATTTCGGCCAGACTTCCTTTGCAAGCTTAAAGAACAAGCAGAATCAGAATTCATTAAGCAGTTATTTATTATTCACTCTCAGAATGGCTTCATTGTCAAAGGGAATATGGTCAAACTTCTCCAAAAGATCGCCAAGTTTGGCAATCAAGAGCAAGAAGCTTCAAGAGGCAGTTTTAAGCCCAAATCTTCCACATGGACCTGTTTCTCTTAAAAAAGGTGCAAGTAGAATAAGATACAATTCACCGGTTGGTATGGATGAAATATATCCCCTCGCATATAATGCTTTGCAGGAAGAAAGTGCGAAAACATACCAGAAAATAGAACTCATCGAGAAGAAAATTGCCGAAGTTGGAAATGGCAAAGCCAAAGAAGAACTCGAGCAGAAAAGGGAAAATCTACTGGTCGAAGCCGAGAAAAACAATCCAGAGGTAGTTTATCGCTCAATGTTTGCTACTAACAGTGTGGACAGGACACAGCCTGTTTATCGACGCTTTCTGGAAGAGAAATGGAAAGGATATAATAGAATGTTGACAATGCAGAGGTTAGAGACCTTAGGAGTGATTCCCGATACTATGCCCACACTGAATCCAGAGGTTGAGGTCAATGTTGTATTTCCTTGCAACAGTTTATCAAGGAAAATCGAGCCAGGAACAATTTTATCATCAAATGTGACTTCCAGACCACCATCTTTTGAAATTATTGAGTTTAAGAAGTCTAAGAACGATTTGTACACAATCCTGGTTGTTGATCCAGATATTCCGGATGTCGAGAATGATACTTACAAAACTGAATTGCTTTGGGCGCTAAAGGATGTGCCAGCTTCTAATGATGATCCTATTATAGATGCTAAAAAGCTTATTTCACATCCAGAATGCGAACTTGTGTCCTACATCCCGTCAGTTCCAGAAAAGAATACTGGAAATCACAGAATTTCTGCATGGGTGTTCCGCCAGCCCGATGGAAAGAAGCTTAAAGCCGCTGATAAGGCACCTGAAAGAGAAGGTTTCGATATTAGGAAATTTAGTGCAGATAATAACTTGAAGGCCATTGGGGCCCATATTTGGAGAAGTGCTTGGGATAGAAATACGAAGAATGTTCGTAGGATGTACGGTCTTCCTAATGGTCGTATATTCACGAGAGAGAGAAGTTAAATCCGGTATGATTTTGTAAATAGCTAGACCTTTTGTATATATGTCTGTTGGAGAATAAATGAAGATTTGAAAAAAAAAAAGATCGCAGAAAGGAAAAAATATTTAGATATAAAAAAAAAGGAAGGAGATGACTTCACTCACTTACTTACTTACTTACTGCGACAATTGTTTCTCTTTATCTTTTTCCCAAAGTTATACGCCCAAGAAATGGGTTTGTATTGTGAGCTCACTCAAATATAACGTTCAGCATGGAGATAACGGCTGAAAGGCTCAAATCGGCAAGTGATAATCTGGATGCCTGGTCAGGAATATGCCATTTTGAAACTCGAGGTAATTTGGACAGTAGTCTCAAAAAGAATACTTCATTTATCAAAAGAGTCCGACTTTCAGTTGGTGAAGAGAATAAAAAGGCGCTTCTTGATGGAGTGCGATCTTTAACATTGACAAAGTATATCAATGAACTTGTTCCAGCATTGTTCGATTCCTTGTTAAAGCTTAGCAGATCTCAAGATATTTCAGCTGCAATCGAAGTGATTTCTGCACTTCATCAGAGATTTCCAGAGCAATTCACGCCGGCACTTATGGCCTGCTTTGCAGAGTATGTGTGTCAAAATATCAAAAAGAAGACAAACGTGGCCGAAATACGTCTATGTTTCCAATTTATTATGGAGCTAACAACTCTGGGGGTGTTTGGTAAAATAAAGCTAATAGAAGATACCACAGCCGAAATTCCAGCCGCTATTCTTAATCGGGAAAACTACTTGCTGGGAAGTTTGCTACTGCTCGTCCTTTGTAAAGGATCAACCCGAATACCGGAACATGTACAAGTACTCCTCACGATTATTGAAAATTACAAGGGATACATTACAAGTAAGGAAGAAGATGTGGCTCGAATCATACCGCCGAAGGATCAAACAAATATATTGTCATGCCTGGTGAAATTTGACGATTATGCATTTGACAGGATAGTCGCTTTACGTGATGATCTTAAATCTTTAAATAAAAAGAAGGTAAGCACAGAAATCAACACGGGTAAGGAGCAAACGAGGTTGAAGGACAGGATTGAACAAACTTTGCATGAATTAGAATTGTTTGAGAAATATGCAGATTTGTGCACAGAAGTATTCGATGTAGAGCAGCCTGAAAATGTTGTGAAAAAGGAAGAGGAGAATATTGATATGAGTGCAGATGAAAACGAAAAGGAAGCAGAAAAAGAGACCATTCAACTTCTGAAACCATCTAACGATTCATTTTCCTCTGCAAATATATGGACAGATCCGTCAGAAAGAAAGTTTTATCAGGATATTCCAGCATTGAGTGTTTTGGTTCCAAATCTGAAAAAGAAAGATAATACCGAACAGAGCTGCCAAGCGACCGATGAGAGTAATAGTGATAAGACCAACGAAAATTTGGACTCTAAGGGTAAGATTCTCACAGAAATTCTGGAGAAATTGGATGAAGCAATATGCGCAGAAGATGTAGATAAAGTTGCCACCGAATTCTGGGCTCAAGATCTTAATACCAAAGCCTCCATTAACAGGCTTAAAACATACTTTCTTCACAATGTGAAAGAGCGATACAAAATCCGCAATTATTGTCGTTTTCTAAAAATTGGACAGGATTATTTTGCTGAATTAATTGGGGGAATTTCTGAAGCTTTGCAAAAGCAAATTAGGTATTGTCTTTCGCATGATTGGACGAATATGAAATCATTAGTATTGTTCTCGGAGCTCGTTAACTTTGGCCTCCTCCCTGTATATTTTGTTTTGTTTGTTGTCCAGAAGCTTGTTCTTTCTGTCAGAGTGAAAAACAACATTGAGGTACTTTCCCAAATTTTTGAGATATGTGGACGCACACTTCAATATGATCCTGCATATAAGGACTATGTTAAGCAGATGGTCGTGACTCTTCAGGATATTCAAAAGGATGGAAGTGTTCGTCTCGAAACAAAGAAAGATATACTTTCTCTCTGCATGTCATTAACTCCTCTCGAATCCAATCAGATGTCATCTCACAACGAAACAGAACTTGATACTGTGGATAAAATTCAGTTAATGCTCAGAATGCTTATTAATGGAATGGCTGAGCAACCCAAACGTGCTGAAAAAATCGTCGCATTGATTCATTGCATTAATTGGGGTGACCAGAAGACATTTTACAGGATGGCAGGATTTTTTGCAATGCCAGAGAATTTTACCTATAGTGGTATAAAAGACCTATCGAAAGTGTTGTTGAAATTAGTTCAAAGCAAACCGATTTATCTTCACCTAAAGGTTGTACTAATAGATGCTTTAATATATAAGATTGATGTCGGGTTCGAAAACAACAGTTTTGAGGATAACCGGAAGCGGTTGGCACAGATACGATATCTTGCATGTTTAAGAAACCGCAAACTTATTCCAATCGGCTATCTATCAAAATTGCAATTTAAGATTTTGATGTTTGGACATGAATCCAGTTTTCCCGATATAAATGAAAAGTGCATCTTAGATCCCCCAGAAAGTTATTTTAGGGTTCGGATGCTTGCTGAATTATTGCTTACTCTAAAGTACAAGTTTGCGTTTCTTGATAGGAACAAGAAGTTGATATTCTTCTGCTTTTTTGATTGTTATCTCTGGACAAAGGTAAAGCCTGTACCTATGGAAATCACGATCTTGTTAAATAAAATAAAGCTTGCTTATAACATTGGTCTTTCTGATTCCTACAAGCAGGCCTTGAGTGAGTTTGCATTAGCAATAAAAGAATCAGGTGAGCTTACTGAGAGCCAAAAAGGTGACTTTAATATAGAAGAAGAAGAAGATGATGATGATGATGATGATGACGATGATGACGACGACGATAATGATGATAACGACGACGATAATGATGATGACGACGACGATAATGATGATGACGACGACGATGAGGATGATGATGACGACGACGACGATGAGGATGACTATGGGGATGATGATGAAAGTGATGATGAGAGTGATTATGATAGTGCAGAAGGTGAGGATGATGCTTTTGCTAATGAAAATGAAAGCGATTCCTCTTTATCTATTTCTTTGGACGATAACGAATCCATGCTAAGCATGAATACTCTGAATCCTGGGAAAATCGTCAATGAACGACTTGAAGGCCATTTGGAAGATGAGTTTGGAAGATTGAAAATTGAAGCCGTTAATAATAGAGCATCTGATTCTTCTAATTCAAGGCAAAGCTCTCTTCTGAACCCAAAGCTTCTTCTTACAAAAGCGAAGTTCAAAAAATATAATGCCAGCTCATCTAACGTTTCTGAAGCAGAAAATTCAGACTCTTCGACTCTTACTGATCGTGCAAATTCAATTGGTCCTTATAATAGATCGGCCAATAACGGTGTTGTTGCTCCAACCAATGGCAGTAAGTTTACTTTTCTTAGAAGGTCTGGAAACAATGTGGAAGGCCATGATTTGGTTCTTCCAAACACGGCGAAATTTGCACAAAATTACATGGAGCGTTTAGAAAAAAGCCAGAAAGAGAAAGAAGCGATTAAATCGATAGTTCTGGATAAGGTGAGGGCTATGCAATAGTACTTGTGAGTTTGTGTATATATATACGAAAATTGCATGTGAGTTCTTTAGAATTTGAACAGTAGGTAGTATATGTATAATAGGTGGTGGGTTGGTTCTTATATTCTTGTGTTACTTAATCATATGAAGTGTGGTCCTGGAAAAGCTAAAAAAATGCTTACGTAAGGTATGCGCGCGAGTTTTTCCTTAAAAAAAAATAAGGTTGTGAGAAAACAGCTGGGTTTTTATTGGAGAAAAGCAAAAAAGCAGAGGAAGAAAAAAAATAAAATAAAATAAAAAAGATAATACAAGAAAGATATGTGAAGATAGACGGTATCTTCAAGATTCAATTGTAGAGCGAAGAAATCTGAATACACAGACTGCATAATCTAATATTAGCATCAGAATGACGACTCTTAACGTGCTTAGATACTTTGCCTTGGGCTCTGGTCTTGTGTATGGATTTGTTCATGACAAAAATCTTAAAAGCCAAGGAAAAAGAGAGATAGAAGAGCAGGAGGCCGCTCAAAAGCAAAAACTCATTAATGAAGCAAAGAAGGAGTGGCAGCTTCAGCATCAAGTGAAGATAGATAAGGCGGGTAAAATTGATTGGGAAAGCAAAGATTTGGATTGGGGAAAGGCAATTGAGGATACTCTTAAGACATTAGAATCTGCTAAAGCATGAAATTGAGGCAATGAGAATGGAAATTACTGCTGATTGGGTGTGGCCAGCTTTAAGCTGTGACTAGCCACCTCATTTCACACACTTGTTCATATTGCCGTAATGGAAATAAAAGCATACTGAAGAATCTGGAGTTTGGTATGTATCAAGTTAACTATACGATCCTTTATTGGTGGGAACATCCTTCCCTTCACCACCTCCTTCTTTGTTTTACTCATCTGTTATATTTAAAATGGTGTTTCATATATTCCAATAAATCACTACATATCTATACCTGCAAGTCATAAGTGGTATTATTTAAGAGAAGCGCTAACCCATCCTGGTAGCTAAATAGGTAACTTGACACCGGCTTCAAGTTGTACTCAAGAATGTTCGTTATGGCAGTATTTGTATCATTTTCCTGCTGTAAGAACTTTGTAGATAAAGTTAAAATATTGTATTTACTATGTGTTTTCTTATTACCTATTGCCGCAAAGCAAATTCTTTCTTCACAGCCCCGTCTGTTAGGCATCAGCCCCTTGATTAAATTTTCCCCACCCCCAGATGAAATTTTCAATTCCAAGCTTCATTTTTTATTTTTTTTTGGCTGCATTTTATAGTCTACCTGCTCTTTCTCCAAATTCCCGCTTCAGTTTCAACTCTTCTTACTTCCTTTACTAGTCTTTGGATACACTAATGATATTTTTCTTATGCCTTATTTTCATCCTCTGCTCATCCTGTCTCTCTTACACAAACAAACATATGTCCATGTCGTTTCCTGTACGGATGCTTGCTTCCCAAAGTAAGTCAGCATTTTTCTTTGCTTCAAAAGCACGTCCTGTATCATCATCTATCACATCAAGCCCTTGTTTGGACTCTGGTATTCCCAATTATGGTGTTTTCCATTCAAATACATCTCTGCACACGTCTCCAACGGTAGCGAACCTGTCAAAAGGGTTTTTCTTCCAACAATCTCGTGGAATTTCCACCTCCAGTCACTTTTCAGAGGAAGCTTTCAAGTACTACCGATCTTTTAAAAACGGCCAGCAATTCACCAAAAAATTTGTCGATTGTGCGTCCCAGTTCACTGTCTCTGTTGCATACAACCCAAAGGATAGACTTGGCAGCAAGAAATCAGACGAAGGTGGCTTCGTTGCTGAATTCAAGAAGATGACACGCCAAAGAGCACAATCGGGCATGAAAAATACAATCTACGAGCCGGGCACCGTCGATGCTGCGTCGATCGACGCGACGACCTCGCCGACTGGTGAGGACAACTACGTTTGTGCGGCAAGTGACTCCGGTGTCATGATTGGTGTACTAGATGGTGTTGGAGGGTGGTCTGAGCAAGGGTATGACTCGAGTGCAATCAGCAGGGAGCTTTCGAGAGCGATAACAAAGGAGTATTTGACTGATCCAAGTTTGCCAATATCGGATATTCTAGAAATAGCATTTGAATCTGTCCAGAAAAGCGGGCGGGTGCAGGTTGGATCCACAACTGCCTCATTTGGCATAGTTGATTCCAAAGCGATGGCTTTCACGGCCCTAAACCTCGGAGATTCCTGGTTTGGCATTTTCAGAAAGCAGGAAAATGGAAGATATAAGTGCTTCTATGAATCGAAGGAGCAGGTGTATTATTTTAATGCACCATACCAGCTTTCCATCATCCCGGATCAGATGATTCAGAACGCCAAGAAGAAAGGCTCCGGCTTTCTCCGAAACGTTCCTGCCGATGCTGATTCCTATAGTGTCAAACTTCAACCTGAAGATGTCGTGATTTTCAGCACCGACGGAATGATAGACAATATTAGTCCTCAGGATATAGAGATATATTTGAACGATGCATTGTTGAGTGCATCGGACCCGCAACGAGCAATTTCAAAAGTCAATAAGTCTCTTGTTGACCAAACGGTTACTCTTGCAAACAACCCAAATTTCAGCAGTGTGTTTTCGCAAAGGCTGTCAAAGGCTACCGGCCAGCATTACATAGGAGGTAAGCCCGATGATATTACAGCTGTCATGATGTATGTTAAAGCCTGAGTAATTAGTATTTCTGGCTTTCTGTACATGCCATTGGGGACCTCATCTCAAAGATATACGAACACTTCTCAGGCTCACTAACAAATAGAATTTCATCCTTATCTCCACAGCTTGCTCTCACTTCTGCCGATCTTTTCGGTCCATTCCAGCATTTTTCACCTCCTCCATACTTAATCACCAACTGTTGTTGCTCATCATCATACTCTGCTGATTCGTAGCTTCCAACTCTAACTCCACGACTGTTTCTATCTTTTTGCACAAATTCCCCTATAAAGCACATCCTGTAAACATAATCTCCAAGTTTTTTCTCGATGCAATCATCTTTCGACCGTAAAATATCCTCAGGTCCGTATACTTTTCCCAGTTCTTTCTGTTTCTGTTCTAGTGTGCTCTTAAGCTCTTCTGCACGCTTTTCTGCCTCCTCAACTTCTTTCTCCACAGTTTCCATATCGATCTCAGTTGTATCCTGTGCGCTTTTCTTGCTTTGAACGCCTAAAAATGAATCTACCATGTTCACGATGGTTGCTTTAAACCGTTTGTTCCATCCGGCTCTTCTCACGGATAAAGACTGCGTAGATTGCCTCTGTAAATCCGCAACAGACACCTTTGATTCGGCAAATACTTTCTCTAAACTTTGAAATTCACCATTAAGAGTGTCCGGGTCTCGTATTTCCTCCTCCTTCAAAATTTCTTGGTTCGCCGCATAGTCCTGAAATATTTTCGCAGCTCTTTTCACTGCAGGGTCGTTGAAATTGTGGTTGTACTCCTTAACCATAGTTTCAAGGGCTTGCTCCAAATTAAAAAGTCTTGTCTTGAGCTCATTCACCTTTTTGTCCTGAATATCCGCCTTCTCACTTATACTCTTTAGCTTCTCCTCATATCCCATAAATGCCTTATCAACAGCTTTTCTGTTCTCTGTATTCATCTTCTTGCTTTGCTCCTGTAATGTGTGCAATTTACTTTGTACCTTAGTCTGTTCCTCGATGAGCATTGACACCTGTTCTTTTAGAAGTTTGCGCTTCTTTTGCGAGGCTTCAATTATCTTCCTTTTCACTTTAAGCCCCTTATCAACCATCATATTATTCCTCTTTCTTTCCTGCTCATACTTCCTGTTGTACTCCTGGCATCTATTTTCGCATTTTCCTGATTTTTCTTCCGAACCATCACAACATAAATCATAATCACAAATTCCATCATCTACCCATGCAGAAGGAATGTAATTACCTTTAAATCCTATATTCCGGCAATAAAATCGGCCATTTGCACATGCCGATGTACCTGGTTCATCTGAGCCATCCGGACAATCACAGTAATCATCATTGACTCGATTGAATGGGATTTTAATTGATGAATCATTCAGGCAATGAAAAAATCCATCTGCATCTGGTTTATATCTATCAATTAACTTTGGGTCCACTCCTCTCACCTTTAATTCCTCTGACCGCACCACCGAAAGTCCACACAATATACCTACAAGCACAAAGTTCATTTTCACAATTCCTAACACGAAAATGCAGAAGTTTGCGAAATGGAGTCAACAATATGTTTAAGCAATTCATGTCAACATTCTTTTTTTCTTTTTACTAACCCAGAGAGATGAGGCTGAAAAAAAAAAAAAAAAGTCTATGCAGAATCTTACATCGTACTAGTTGAATCGGTTTTATGATTCATCGTATTAGCGAAAGAGTAGACTTCAAATACTTCTTGGATGTTTAATAGAGCACGAAACTCAACTAATCTTCAGCTAATATATATAGCTATCTTCATTTCATCGGATTCTTGCGTATTTTGGAATTGAATCCGACTTTAGCCACTTGCTTTTGCTTTTGAAAATCCAGGATTTTCAAATTCATGCCCCTATCTTTCCCCATTTCTGAGGTACCCAGCTATTGATCCGGGTAGCATTCAAGCTGAGTCTACATTTCGTGCTCACATAAAGAAATATAAGCTTTTCTATATGGCCTTTTCAAAAGTGGAATGGCTATTCAGAAGTTTAGTCCTTCTTTGAGGCGATTTAGGTTTAACTCAAAGCTAATATGCTTTTAGAACGAATATCCATCCAATTAGCATAACATAATTTATTTCTCACATCCAGTTCGAACCCCCAAAGAACCTTGCTCACCATAAAGCAAAGCGTATGATGTAATTGAAGCCGGACTCCGCTGATATATATCACCTGAAATATAGTTTTGAAATACGAGAACCAATATTGCTATTATAGTTTAAGAAAGCTGATATATGAAACATCAGTTTTTCAAAAGTAAAGTTAAAGACCGTTTCTACGGATTCTAGTCATAGCAACATGTCAAGGCTAAACGGGATAATTTATTTTGACTACAATCATAAAATAAGTCGTTAAAATACAACGATTTGCTTGAAAGTAGTTGGTCATCTACTTTAAGAGATATTAGCCGAAATTATTAAAAATGCGTCAAAAACAGCCCCAATTCCAAATTCGTCTTCTGACAAACAAGTTTCACATTTATTGTTCAAATACAATAGTTTCAGCAGAAGCAACAGCAATAAAAAAAGAAAATACCGATTCTTGAGATTTTGCGAGTTCAGTGGCTGGGCGCGATTGGTACTGAAAACTAGATCTTCAAACCTGATAAAACTAATATTTCCCGTCGTTACAACAACTACAAAGAATATATATATTATTTGATCACTTTTTCCCATGACCGTTCTTGTTTTTTTGACATCCCAACACCCAAGCCCCATAACGTCGGTTTCAGCATGTGACGGAAATATAACATACGCAAAGTAATAATATTATTTCAGTTGTTACCCTTTATTTTTTATAAAAGCATAATTCTGATGTAGTCAACCTTGCATGGGCAACTTTAATCTCTTCTTATACTCAAGGAATGTTTTATGCAGTGCATTATGTATGTATATTTTCATCATTGGAATCCCGATCTACGATAACATTTCCCCATCTAACTTCTCAAGACCTTCAATATAACATTCTTGTAAGGTTTCAATTCACAGCAAACCGTCTAAGACAAGCATTTTCACGCCCAGCAAATATAAAATTAAATAAGTTTAAGCTCGAAATACGAAATCATACTTAGCCCAGAAAGTTAAACAATAAAAGGCGGACATTTATTTCGTATCCCGGCATTATTTCCGGTATTGGATTGAACTGTGAATATTTTTTTCCTAAACGCCGCTCTCCATGGAAACACAACTGAAACAAAAATTATGTATGGTCTTTAATTTTCTCCATTTTCAATCTCGTTTGTGTAATATTTTGCACTTGTTCAAATTCTTCTTTTTCGTTTCTTTTGTTCCGCACTGCCTCATGTGAAAAAGAAGCACACCATCGGGAATATAACACAGTTATTACATACACGATCCTGCATATATTGACTTTTAAATATGGAATTCTCTATTGTGTATTTTTCGCTGGGCCATAATTTGTTAGTTGTTACGTGTTAATTTCCCCGAGTTGTAAATTTAGTAACCAAAAAAATTTTTTTGTTAATCTAGGCTGCGATTTTCACCCACACCACCAGTACCCAGAACACCTTCTGCCAAATTTTAGGCGGCAAAGTATATCATCAACGTACTTCTGAATTCAAGTTGATAATTGTGTTTGCTGCAAAAATTTCTTATTGCCGCATTTTCGTCATCGCAAACTACAATTGCATGCTTTACTATTATTCTCTTTTTTGTGATTCTATCCAATCTCTAATGCCTATTTATGATGAATCGTATTCTATTTTAACTTTTCAGGTTACCATCTCACATTCTTATTATTCATTTGTATCCCCCTTTAATTTCTTTTTCATATCTTTTGTAACGCTTTTTCCTTTTTCCCTTTCCCCTCCCTCTCCAATGACGGGAATGATTTTTGCTTTATTATTGATCGTATAAAAAACAAAAAAATAGAATAATGTAACGCAGCCTTTTGCACGCTTATATGCTATCTCCTGCATTTTACATTGTTGATCTGGTGATTTCTGCAATATCTGTATTTTCCCGCATTATAGATCAAATGGATTGTTAGGTCTCCCAATAATGATGTCTGCAAATCCCACGAACAGCAGTGCCCAGCTTAACTTGGCGGGATTTTTTATTATTTTTTCCTTCCCTTATCACACATTGCATTCCAAATCCCTCTAGTATTTGAAGTTTATTTTTGTGTGTGTACAATAATTTCGGTATTTTAATGGTTCAGGCAGCCTTCTAATTAGCCCTTATAGGCGGGCATATCCCGATCCATCAAAAGACAGTGTTATTGTTTACATTCCCACCGAAAATTATTAAGAAAATAAAGAAATTATTGCATATGCCGATCCGTATCCGGGGGAAGTTTCAAGTGATCAAATCAATCCTCCGTCGGAAATATTAAAGGAAGTATCTCATTAGTGATGAATGAAGCAATATTCTTTTTTTTTTCATCAATCCGTACCGTATAAAAGTTATTGGTATTATTATTGAGCGGTGTTACAGGAAACTAAATCGGGGGGTCAGTCTCTATGCTTTTACTTGTTTTTTATCCTTTTCTTTCCTCGTTTGCTGAATTCTCTCTGACAATGGTTCACATTTTTAACTAAAATTACGTCCATTCTTCTGTCTGATTTCTTTTTCTTCTGGATCACATAAATGTAATCAATTGTTATTCAGCCCAATAAACGAAAATGAAACACGTCCTGCCCTGAATGTGAATTTCCTTCTCCTTAAAAATTGCTGTTTCCCCTGCTCTTTTAACTGTGTACGTCAATAAGCCACTACACATCCCCTGATTTGTTCATTATCGTGATATGAATACATCCCCATCGAAGTGATTCTGGAAAGCTCAACCGGTCATATGGTCTAATTTTAATATTCTTTTTTCTTTTTCCACTGATCTTGATAGGTTTGATACCGAAGTTTAAGATTTAATCGTACTTCCCACGTTATGAATTAAAGTGTTTTCAGACTGGCGCAAATCCGTGCAAGAGTGCATTAATAATAAAGGGGGAAAAAAATAAGATCATATACGTATAGGAGAAATCCGGAAAGATCGAACAATAGCGTAAATTTTGAGAACGAGTTTCTACATTGTATTTGAAACGATCTGGCCTGGTTGAGGAGCGCAGTAAAATAATTTTTGCAACAAGCCAGACTAAGGAAAAATATAGCAGGCTGATGATATCCCGAATTAATACCGATAACACAAAACCGTAATCCGGGTTTCAAATCGTGACGCACTTCATGCAGACATTCGGTGGTCTTACCTCTGGCCATTATTCCTAATACTTCAAAGGACTTCTTTCTTTTTTTTCTTGTTAACTATTCTTCTGTGATATACACATCCATCTAGAATCCGGACCAATTCCCTTCTTAAATATCTGTGCACCCACGGAATACGATCGGATAATTTATTTATTTAGCGTTAAGCATTCCCTATTGTGTTTATCCGTACGTCCTTCCTTTGAATGTGTTCAGCTATTCAAATATACTATAGCATAGTATATGTTCAAACATAAGAAAGAAGCTTCTGCTTGATTGTGACGTACACGCAACAACGCTGATGTTTTTATTTTCATAGCTTTTCACTTCAGTCTGTTGAGTTGCTTCTTCTCTGAGTCTATATGTATGCACGTATGTATATATATGACCCACCATTCTGTCTTCTGGATTCCTCACCACAGAAAAATCCAAAAAAAAAAATATGAATGAGCCAATAAGGAAATGAAAGAACTGAATAAAAAACAAGCCAAGATTTTCGCCTTCGTAAGCGGATTCGCAAATTTTGTAACAATTGAGCCGGAGATTAAAAAGTTGATAATAAAGGAACAATAAAAAATGGCATGCGTGTTGAAACAACCTCTAACAATCGAATTTCCATGATTGCTGCTTACTTACGCTTTCCAGCACACGGTCCACATGTATCAAAAATATAAATGTGAACGTGCTAGTCAATTTCTACACGTAACGAAAATTTTAACCAAGAATACGAAACACACCCATTGGACAAAACCTACTTTCTCTGGTGACTTGTGTAGTGTAATCTGGTAGTTTCAAGATGTGCCTGGTAGTTTTGTTAGTACAATTTACATTCCATGTGTTCCATTATGTTTCTAATAATAGTTGGCCGAAATAAATAATGGTTAAGTCGATTAAGCATGTTTCATTTTGTTCGCTCTCAAAGTACCCACATTTTCAACACCTGAAGCTGGGATCTAAGCGCTAAAATTAACATTTACTGGATATTCTTTGTTCTTCTCGTTTTCTAGAGGTCTTTTTAAACGCGGTCGAATGGGCTGTTGTGTGGCCGAAAAAAAAAGCAAACCGGGGGGTATTAAGGACATTAAAACAAAGAAAAATTCAAGTTTAATTTTCTATTGTAGATATTCTTTGCAGACCGTACGCATGCATTTTTTTACACCCACCTCTATTCAGCCATTAAGATGAGACTGAAAGTTGCCGCACAATCAAAATCAGAATGATTCGCTACGATAAAAAATTCTGCCTCAAATGTGCAAAATAAAAAAGAGTCTCGCGTATTACAAATAAGTCGGATAGGCTATCCTCCAACACAAAGTAAGGAAAATCTCCGGCTGAAATCGGCAAGGTGTTCTGAACCTAGATGCACTGTATCCTCCAGATTTATGCCATGTAATATTATAAGCGTTGTTTCTTCTTTCAGTAAAAGTACGAAAGCATGATTTCTTTTCCTTCTGGCCGGTTTTTCGTTTGCTATCTGACAAATATGTCTTTAGGGTTTGGAAAATGTTGTTTGGTAGATATATTTCAATTTGGTGACGCAGGAAAACGTGAGATGAAGGATGCTACAGCCAGCGGAAAAGTGAGAGAAAAAAAATTTTAAGAATTAAAGCAAAAATAAATAAATAAAATGGGTAAACAAGTATCGCATATCAGAAAATTTCCGATCGTGATGCACAAACTCGGGGCAATAGCTCTCTTGTTTTCCCTCGCAGTTTTCTTCTATTGTGTTAATTGACTAACCGGAACAGCCATGTTTTTTTTTTTAATGCAGCAATGCAGACAAGCATATCATGCAACACCACAGCCGCAATGAAACTTTCATGCATTAACAAGTTTCCATCTCAGAGTTAGTCTGCGTTTGATTGTTCATACCTCATATATTCTCTTAAGCTGTCTGCGCTCGTTTCGAATTCTTCTATTGTCCCGCTTACTCCGAATGCAAAGCTACTAAATACTTATCCATTTTCCTCTTGCGTTTCCCTCCTCCTTCGGATTCTAAAAACCTACTTCTTATTTTCTTCATATATACACTGTATATTTTCTGTGTTCCCTCTACGATACTAGTCTGTGCTTTTGTTAAGGCTTTTCGTTATCGTCTTATTTTCAGTTCCGCTTCCTTATTTCCGGTTAATTTGAGTCTATTTTTGTTACTTCTGACTCTCTTTGGTCTTCATTTTATGGCTACATTTTTCGCATCCTTATCTTTTGTAACCATTTTGTCAGGAGATCTTTCCATACTTACTTAGGTAGGACTCACAGCTTGTTCTACTCATATCTTGTCTTTTTGACCAACTGCATAGGGAATTTCGAATTTACTACATACAAATCTCACTTGACTGGTTCTGTGAGTCACGCTCTATATTACAATTTTTCAGACGCTCAATACATTTAGCCATGCTTTCAAAACAGAAGGATGTGCCCACAAATACCTCAGCAACACAAGGTGCATTAGTTTCTACAGAAAAGACGTCTTCCCCGTTTCCTAAGGGAGCAACGATTCGAAGCACTGCCGCAAATATAATGAAAAGAGTTTCCTCGAATGAACAGGCTGCTTTGAGCGACCGACATACACTAATGACTTCCACGTCGATCGATCATTCTTCGCATATACAACCTTTAAAAGAATCAGTGGTTTATTCACAACCAAAAGTGGTATCTGCGGAATTAAACTTAAGCACACCGAAAACTGCGAAAAGAAGCGTTTCGAATATTCACAGGTTGTTATCACCGATGGATCACCGAGAGTTGGTGGATAAACAGAAGAGGTCTTCAAGCCCAAAGCATGAAATTCCAGTTGTTATGGATAAATCATCCAAACCAGATCAAAGTCATGGGATGACAACTACTGCAGATACCTCCATGTCTTTTACTGGGTCGTCGCGTTCTTCTTCAATGACTTCTTCTCCTCAGAAGAAGCATAACGATGTTCATAAGAAGAGAGCATTCAGCAGAAGAAGTCGGACAGGTTGTCTTACGTGCAGAAGAAGACGCATTAAATGTGATGAGCATCGTCCCTTCTGCCACAACTGTATCAAGTCGCACAAGATATGCAGTGGATATGCACACGTGGATGCCATGATTCGAAGCAAGATTTTAAAGGCCCAATCAAAAGCAGGAGAACACGCTTTCAGAGTTCCTGCAGCATCTTATTCCGCACCACCGATGCCTAGTTATGTGCCGCCGCAATATATTCCACAAAATGCATCTTTTGTTGGCCCTCAACCCGTCCAGTGGTCATACCCTCCATCTTCGCAGACACCTGGTTATCCTGGCATGGTTCCTGTGACTTCACCTTCTTACCCTCCTGGCGTTCCCGGCTCTGGTATGCCATCTACAGCTGGGTATGTTCCTGTTAATGTTCCACAGGGATTTACCATCCCACAGCAGCAAATTTCACAGCAGCAACCACGGCAAAGTCCATCACAACTTACACGGCCATTTTCAACAGCACCGTATCCTTCCGGATCGTGGCCTTATCAACCTCCTACTCCAGCAAACGCTCCTGCAACATTTCCAAGAGTGGTAGATCAGCAACAAATGCCACATCCACCTCAACAACAGCTGCAGATGTATCCTCCACCTTACGTTAATCAAATGCTGGATTATCAGAAAGGTCAAGAACTGTTGCAGCAACAGATGGGTGGACGTCCCGCCCCTGGACCACAAGTTTTTGATCCTCATATTCCCCAGTTTCAGCAAATGATTGTTCCTCGTCCACCGAATGGCACGCTATAAATTGGTTAGTTTTTGTTTGCGTGTACATTTCATTTTATTTCTTTGGTTGTAATATTAATATTAATTATTTTCTAGATTGGTTACTTTTTATATCCTACTGTTTCTAAATGAATTCTTGTAATTTTAACCTGGCCCTCGAAAAAGACACATGTAATTGAATTTACTTACTGTCGTCGCTTTAATTGTATGATCTGCTTCATCGATAAACTAGTAAATGAGCATGTTCAGAATTCGCTTAAACAAAAGCTTCATTGATACCTCCTATTTTACGTAAGTTTCGTAAAAAGCTTTTACCCATTTCATACCAGTACCCTTCTTTATCGAAATAATTGTCAAGTGTACTAATCTCTCTGAATGTGTTTTGCTGGGCATCGTTGTGAGTGAAAAAAGTGTTATATTGCTTAGAAAAATTTAAATCATCAGGAGTTTATTGTTCATATCTTGTGGAAATCATTATAGCCATAGTTTATTTGGAATCTGCTCAGAAGTAATCGTAATGAGGAATTGTTTACACTCGGTTGCAGCGTTTTCGGGTATGTGCATATGTTACTGAAGATGCAATCAGGATGATTGGAATTTCTTGATAAAAAATGATATTCGCTAAAGATAATCCTATTGAGAATGTATCGTCTATGTTTAGAAATACGGAAAGCATAAAAATGTATTGTAATCCCTAGCGTGTATGAAGAGAGTTCGACATTTTTATGAACTAAATTCAAGTATTCTTTCTTCAAAATCTGTGAATTGGTAGAGTGTTTTAAGATCAAATAGAAAAGAACAGAAATAAAGGTTCGTGAAAGGAGTGGTGAAAAAGAAATCTAAAAGTATCTGAGATCCATTTCATATTTGACAGGTTTTCGGGTGCGAAAATATTTAAAATCAGAGTTCACAAGGTAGGTCGATTAGATAATATTGTTTGGCTCTCTTTCCACAAACTAGTTGAATTTTGCTTTACTACCTTTTATAGATAACTTTCATCTCTCGCAAAATTGCGAGACCAATAGTCTATTTTGTAATTCAACTGGTCCATACAATGATGACAGGGTAGAGGAAGTACGTTTTTTTCCTCTATGCTTCGTGCAACACAATTAAGATCTCGAAGATATGTTAATATTATTCAAGTATAGTTATCTCCAGGCATTGTAGATATCCGGTTTTGTAGCGGCTCAAACTAACATATTTTTAGTTGTCCTTAAAACTTGTTGCAGACATATGCTCACAGAACAGACAAGACATTCAACTATAATACGTTATTAATAACTGATTTTATTCAACCATTCTCAAAAATAAGCCATGAGTTCAAAATCGCCATAAAGAAATAGCATGTCGGAGTTAAGAGAGACCTTATGAGTTACTCCCGGGCTTTAACTATCAAACTCCTTCTTTAATAGAACTAATAAGTACCTAGCAGTCAGTTTTGCAAATGATGTTCGAAACATCTATAAAATTTTATTTATGCCGATAAAAACTAATTGTACAGAGCTCCCTGATTCTATATTAACCGTTCTTTTAAATGAGAAAGAGGAAGTTTATATTATAATCCTAGGTTTATTGAAATCTATCTTTATATCCTAATTATTTAAATAAGTAACCAATACATACTATGTAGTAAAAATAATATTAATGTGTTGGTCCCTTAATAACTTGCTTAACTTTTGTCATTCCACATGACCGTTTACATCATGCATATTTCGTCTGCATAAAAGTGCTAAAGTCCTAAACTATATAAACACAATTTCACAACATGTGGTTACCCGAGTTTCTCAATTTTCATTGTTTGATTACTTATTAACCAGAAAATTACCCAATGGGAGTTACATTTTCCCAGCCACTTTTTTGATTTACAAACTTTCCTTGCATTTCCTCTTCAATCCTTATTAAAAACCAAAACTTTACAGATCAGTTTCACATCCCTTTACCAAATTCATATTTCAGATTACGTAACTTAATAAAATATTAGCGCGCACTAACAACAGCTCATTTATGATTAATTCTGAAAAAAATTGAAGTCGCGAAAAGAAATATGTGTGTATATTTTGGAGCAGCTACCCAAAGGTGAGAAAAGTGGGATAGCGCTATATATTTTTGGATCTTTCATGCAAAAATTCATTTATACATTTGTGAAAATATTACATTCCTGCTTAACTTTTTATCAGATAGCAAGAAACATATTTGATTGAAAGTAACAAAATATAAAATTAAAAAAAAAAACTTCAAATACCATGGTATTGCCAAAAAATCGCAAGATCTTGAAAATATCGTTTGTGATCACGAAACCTCAATGTCCCGCTTCTTTTGTGTAAAGTGCGTACAGTCTTCTTATCCCGTTTGAAAAAATTGCAAGTATTTACCATATACTAAATCAGGAAATCATAATAATTTCATGGATATGAAATTGATTTAATACAAAAGTAAAATATATATTTACGCAATTTTTTTAATGGCCTTTGAATCTTGACACTTTTACCAAAGACATAATTTAAAGTTAATAATAAGCTGACAGTGCTGAAAGTCTGAAATCAAAACCTTGCCTACTAAAATGTCATCGAACTCAGTCTCTAGTCCTCGGAAATTTCTTTCAAAGAAACCATCTCTCTCCATTTTATCAGGGTCAAATATTAACAAACTGAATAACATGGGGAACAATCTTTCCGGAAAACCAATTAAGGAGAGAGTGGTTAGCAAAAGTACTGGACTGATAAAACTTTCATTAGACCGCAAGTATTTGCCAAATTCCAGTATCACTCAGAAAGAGAACCCACGGGCTGAGCGCAAGGGTTTACCAATTTACATCCCCGTGAGGAAGTCCTCAGAAAATTTGAATATATTGAACAGTAAGAAGGCAAAAGCTTCACAAATTGAAAGAAACACACAGCATGAGCTCACAGATGAGCAGAGCAAGTCTTTACTATTTAGACTTGCTTCGAAGCAGAGAACTGTTTTAGATCTTAAAGAAAAGCTTCAAATAACGGAGAAGGAACTTCAGGATTTGGAATTACAATACAGGATGTGCTTTGATACTCATGTGAATTCAGGAATAGATATTCAAAATGATAATAATCCTATGAAAAAACCGTCTATGATTCGTCTTAAAGCTAATCTCGAGAAAAAGGCATCGAAGTTTAACTTTATAGTGAATGATGGAGACACTGTCGTGGATAATTCAAAGCAAAACATAATAGACGGACTAAACAAGATTTCCGAGAATATGTCAAAAAATGAACTTTTTATTAAAGGAAAGACTATTTTGAACAATATGAACAGGGAAAATGAAAAGTGGATTAATCAGAAAAGAAAAGAATTAGTAAAAAGACTGCAAGGATCTTCTCTTCTCAACCAAAAAGGAATTTTGGATACTGTTCGTGACCAAATAGTGTACAAGAAACCTAAGACAAAGATAAGTCAAATATTCGAGGCAGTAATTGAAGGAGCCAATAAACAGCGGAAAGAAGATACATCCGATTTCGGTGAAGATGGGCTAGATGAGATACCTGCATATTTAGACTATGATATGCCAACTGAACTGAAAAGGGCAGAAGAGAGAAGCTTCCGAAAGAAAATTAAAGGGACAATTATGTATAACGAGGAATCAGCAAAATTTAAGAGAACCCCACGACTTCCAAGACGGCATTATTTGTGTGAGTTTCCTAGTGACTCAGAAAATGAAGAGGAAGATTACGGTGGAGAGGTGATAAGATACGTTTGAAAGACTGTGCAATAATATATAATAAAATTTCTTATATTTCACTCAACGCAGTAGGGTAGTAGTATCAGTAGTTTGTAAAATATGATGAAAAAGAATGCTAAGGCTCTTAAAATTATTATCCTGAACATGGCTATATAACAAAATAGCAGAGAAAATATGCCGCTTATCTATATTGCGTTCTTTTTTTGTGGGGTTTCTCGATTTCTTAAAATTTCGATAAGTCCTAAGCTTTTTTTTATCATTGCTATAGTCCTCCTCGCGGCCTCACCTATTTTTAATATCAATTGCACATTTCTTAACAATCATCCTTCCTTAGTCATTGGTAAAGGGCTAATATTTCAGAAGTTTAAGAATACAAATACAGACATAATGACAGAAACAACTAAAAAACCAGAGACGACAGAGGACAAGAAAACTTTCATAGTAGGTTGATGATGCCTTTAAATGTTTCGAACTTATTTGCCCTCAATACTAACGAATGCTTCATTTTTTAAGGTCACGTTGAAAGAGCAGACAGCAGCACCAGCCGTTGCAAAGTAAGCATTATGAATAATGCATTTATATAACTCCTGTTTGCGATTACTAACAAATTACAATCAGATTCAAGAATGCCGTTGCCGCATTAGGCGGAAGCATTGAGCATGAATATTCACTTATTAAAGGATATGTGTAAGTATCAATAGATCTGGGATATTTGCCCGCAAACAAAAAAAATATACTTTACTAACATTACATAGCGTTAAACTTCCATCTATTCATGCCGAGAAGTTGAACAAGGATGAAAATGTTGCAAGTGTTGAGGAAGACAAAGAGGTGAAAGCCAACAGCGTTTGAGTGAATGATGGAACGTGCACTTCTCATGCCGAGTATGCCATGATTTAAGGCTGAAATTCGAGTGGGATTCATTATTAGATAATTCTTGAGTTTTTATTCTTATCGGTATAGCAATTCCATTTTCTTTTTATTTTAGTACCGATTTGTTAAGAGATTATTATTATTTTTTTTTTAATTATTTTGACAGGTTCCAGCAAAAAGTAGTAATTAATATGTGTTCAGCTGATAACAATGCACGTGATACTTAATTTTGTATACGTTTAAGTTGTTATCTCATGCACAACAAGATCTTCTGAAAGTAACATCCTTATCTCTAATGATATTCTACATCATATGTTGGGTTCGGGGGAATCACACGGAAAGAGATAGTAGTTATATAACCCACGGCGTGGATGAGTTCCGTATGAGAAATTATTAAGTGGTAACCCGAGATATGTTTGTTGAACAAATCTATAGGAAGCGAATATTTCACGGAGACAAGCCGTTAAGGGAAAATAATAATAACGAGGTTATCTATCAGAGAGCTTATCGATTGACTAGAGATTAGGACAATTCTTGCAACTGAGGAATTTCATCCTACCGATATATAGTGATTAATCTTATTGTATTATGTAACTGTCCCTAATATTTTGGTTTAGACCGCTAAAACATAAAATTTGCGCCTTTTTTTTTTGAGGCAGATGATTTTAAGATTTGGTTTTGGTGTAGGGATATAAGAGTCACTAGGCCAATAAAAATGCAATGAACGAAACTGACTTCTACCAAAGAAGAACAGAGCGGTTGTAAGCGCTAACATGCTGATATTAAAACGCAGATTTTTGGTAGAAATGCACACGAGCCGGTTGAACAATTGATATTGAAAATGAAACAGATCAAATAGAAAGGTACAGTTTTATGCGTTGAGATTGTGAAACAAAAAGTTCGAGGAGTTAACTAATAAAAAAAATTATACCGGTGCAAAAAAAATTTCAGGAAAGTGAGGAGAAAATCTTCGGGCATTAGAAAAATTCAATGTTTAGCCGCACCGTTTAATAAAGGAGATGTGAGTCCCGGAATACTGTTTCCTATTGGGATGAAAAATACAAATCTGACGGATGAATCATTGGATGGATATTTTACAATATCCGCTCTCAAAATCTTTAGCGCTTTGCTTTTTTACCGCCAATTGTGCACAAAATTTCAGCAGAATGGAGCATCATCCCTAAGGTCATCACAAACTTAAATTTATTGATACCGATCCGAGCCAAGGCACCCAAAATAAATTATCGAAGATAATTAAATAAATTGGCTAGTTGCTCACCGCTATTAAGACACGGCTGAAATGAGCTAGCGGTTATACACCTGTCTTACCAGGAAAGCAAGCACCTTCCTCTTTGACATCCCCCGTTCTTAGTTATTATCACTATTTTAAAAATTTTATCAAGTTTTCTTTGTTCTAAATTACTCCAACTATTTCGTTTTTTTTTTTCTGTCCTCCTCGCTCACAGTATATATGAAAACTGTTATGTTTTTTTTTTCCAAAACCGAGACTGAAAACACACTCTCTATGCCTCTTTCAAGATTATTTCCTTTGATTTTTTCATCTCTTGGACTCTTTTTCGTTTAACGTGCTCTTTACGTTCGTTTTCAAGTTAAAATCTAAGAGATCAAAGCAATAATTTTAAAATGGCATCTGTTGTTTTAGGAAGTCAATGGGGTGATGAAGGTAAGGGTAAACTTGTGGATATCCTGTGTGAGGATATCGATGTGTGTTGCCGTTGCCAAGGTGGTAATAACGCTGGTCACACAATTGTTGTTGATGGTAAGAAGTTTGCCTTCCATATGCTTCCATCGGGCTTGGTTAACCCTAAGTGCCAGAACTTGATCGGTTCTGGTGTTGTTGTTCACCTTCCATCTTTCTTTGCCGAGGTGAAAGATATGGAGAGACAGGGCTTGACATGTAAAGGTAGGTTGTTTATTTCGTCGAGAGCACAGCTTGTCTTTGATCTTCACCAAAGAGTTGATAAGTTGAGGGAGGCCGAGTTGTCGGGCAACAAGAAATCTATCGGAACCACTGGTAAGGGAATTGGACCTGCTTATTCCACTAAGGTTTCTAGATCTGGTATCAGACTTCATCATCTTATATGCGATGAGCCTGGTGCATGGGATGATTTTGTTGCTCGCTACACCAGATTGGTCGAGACCCGTTTCAAGAGATACGGAAAATTCGACTATGATTTGAAGGCTGAGATCGAGAGGTACAAGAAGTACAGAGAGTTGATCAGACCTTATGTTATAGATTCAATTCCATTCATGCACAAAGCATTGGCTCAAAAGAAGAGAATTTTGATTGAGGGTGCCAATGCATTGATGCTTGATATTGACTTTGGTACGTACCCTTACGTTACCTCTTCGAACACCGGAATTGGTGGTGTCTTGACTGGTCTTGGTATCCCACCACAGGTTATCAAGAACATTTATGGTGTTGTGAAGGCATACACTACTAGAGTTGGTGCTGGTCCATTCCCAACCGAACAGTTGAACGAGCTGGGTGACAAGTTGCAGCAAGTTGGTCACGAAGTTGGTGTTACCACGGGTAGAAAAAGAAGATGTGGATGGTTGGACTTGGTTGTGTTGAAGTATTCCACATGGATTAACGGCTACACTTACTTGAACCTTACGAAGTTGGATGTTCTTGATACATTCAAAGAAATTAAGGCTGCCGTTGGCTACAAGTACAAGGGTGAACTTCTTGAATCGTTCCCCGAGGACTTGCGCGTTTTGGGAAAGGTTGATGTCGTTTATAAGACATTCCCAGGATGGGAACAGGACATCACAAACGTCAAGAGATACGAGGACTTGCCAGAGAAGGCAAAGACTTACTTGAAATTTATTGAAGACTTCGTCGGTGTTCCAATCAAATACGTTGGTACAGGTCCATCAAGGGACTCTATGCTTGAGAAGCAGTGATTTAGGACACTCTTTTGGGATAATTATATTACTCCGGATACGTAATTTAGTATTGTTACCAAAAAAATGCTTTTATTATATTTAAGACAATCATGGTTATCATGTTGTCTTTTTGGAAATACTGTAATAGCTGGCTACTACATTTAATGCGGGGGAGAGATTGACCGCGTAAGTTTACTTTATTTATCATATTTGATCGTGCCATATTTTTCAACACTCAAATCTATTCAAGTATTGTAATAACAATTGGTTGACAAATTTCAACTCTTCGAAGTCAGATTCTACTCATAATTGAAAAAAACGTCGTCGCCAATGTTTCATGCGAAATACATTGATGAAGTTGTGCTAAAATCATACATTTAAAGTTCGAGGAAAGCTCTAATAGGTAGTACTCTCTGAAACTGGATTAAAGTTTGAAGCCACATATTAATTCTCAGAGATATGGCGCATGTACTAGAAGTACAAAAAAAATAGGAAGCGCTTTTATAATGTGAGAATAGGGCAATCTAAATAGACACGAAATTTTCTTCATGTTCAAATCTGAATCTAACACCGTAGTCACGTGATAAATCGTAATCCAAATGGGCCAAATTTGTAATTTGACGCCTCGGTTTTCCGAAATGAGTGAACCATCAAAATTGCTGAGATGAAGGAATTGTTTCCCTGGCCAACTATACACAAATTTATAATAGAGTATATAGATTGAAGTATATGCATTGCATTCTGTCATGGAAAGGTAGTGCTTCCCTCAAGCGTTAGATTTTCCAGGTTATAAATCAACTCTCTGTTCGAAATTGAAGACGGAGAAGTTGGAGTTCCTTTTTGCACAGAAAAGTCCTGACAAGGTATTGCTACACGAAAAGGACAAATAGGAACTACAATTTCTTTTAAAATATAGTACACAGACATTAATTTTGCATTATCAACTATCAATTATATTTATCAGCCCGTTCATAGCCAATCAAATATAGACTTAACAGCTTGATGATTCAACAAACACATTGGTCATGAGTCAAGATACACGAAATAACACATCAATAAACGACGATGGGGGCTCATCTTCGAAAGATCGACCAGAAGACATTCAGCGTCTACTTATAGAAATTCTTAACTCACAAAAACCCAAAGCCTCGCCGAACGCTCAGACAAAATTGCTAAACACACACATTACTAATGAGGATGTTAGCTTTATCAAAGCCGCGAACGATGTCGTGAAACTTCATCAATATCGGGTTGATCCGACGATAAGGGACATATTAGGCAGGCTTCAATATACGCATCCATCACCAGGTAATACTCCGCATTCAAAGGATTATTTACAGGCTCTAGGTTTGGGTTCGCACATTTTGGCAGACAGGATAAACTCCCCTGACAATAACACATATAATCCCAATCAGAATTCAACCCAAGCAGGTCCCTTAAGAGACTGGCATTCAATTCTTTCTCCTCTTAGTCCCCAAACAACTGCTTTGCCGACTATTGCTGGTCAATCTTCAACGGCTAACTCTATACAGGTGTCTGGGCAAACGGCGCTTCCACCACTTCGGAATCCAACTGTTCAACTTCCACCTTTGAACGGTTCAAATACTACGGGACGTGATACACAAACAAGAATATCAGGTCAGACAAATAATCAGGGTGAGTTGATAGGGCAACTCGTTCATACAATCAAAAATATGAACTCTTCCCAGCAACAAAACTTAGTGAAAGGAATCGCACAAATGCTTTTAGGCTCTCCTACAAATTCACAGGTCAATACTCAATCACTAACAGAGAAGCCATCAAATATGACTTCGCTGGCTCAAAGGCCCCAGCCACAAGTACAAAAGCCAGAGTTACAGGCTCAACAAATTCAATTTCAGCCGGGAGGGGGTGATTTGGGATTGCAAAATTTCCGAACATCTCCAGATGCTTCGAGTACATCTATTTTAGCACGGGAAACTTCCCCAATTAGTTTTGATTCGCATCAAAATTTCTCATCATCAAGAGCGCCAAATAATAATAACGGTTACTCTTCACAGTTTGTTCTTGAAACCCCGACCACAAATAGCATGATCCGAAGCTACAGTTCTACATCTGCGTCTAGTAACACATTCAATGGTAGGTCCGAGTTTTATTCGGGATCAAAATTTAATTTGAAGACTAATGCTAAGACCAGGGGTGGATCTCACAAGAATGCCGGAATAAATAGTTCACGGAAGTTTGTTTGTCCAAAATGTGGTGTTGCGTTCAAGAGATCTTCAGATTTAAAAAGGCATGAAAAAATACATCTTCCAGTGCCTCCAAATATCTGCCCCTTATGCAAAACCGGATTTGCGCGTAAAGATGCTTTAAAGAGGCATATAGACACTATGACGTGCCGTAGAAATCGGAAAAGACTGTTGGAGAGTTTAAAGAAGAAGAAGACCAGTCAAAGTAATGATGCTGCATCTCACAGCTAAATTACAACACAATTCTGTGCATTTTTTTGTATTATAACAAACAAATTAAACAAATTAACATTATAGAACTCTGTAGATAGCAGCCTTTTGATTATTGGGATGATTCATTTTGTAGGGATTCGTCAGCTACAAGCAACAAATTTCCAGAATTGTTGCTCAGAATTTTTTCCTCGCCCAGAATTGTTTTATGTTGATACAGTAAATGCTTTATGCACTTTTTTCGTTGCTTTTTTTCACTTTCTTTTAATGTCAGTCAAAGTGAAAAATTTTTGGTTTTTTGGAGGGTTTTGTCGGGTCAAAAATGAAAAAAAAAAATGAGTGAAACCAAAAAATATTGAGGCGTTAGTTGTTAAACGATTCCTACAACAGTCTCAGTTAAGACCAAATCAAAGAGCTTAACCATCAGCAAATAAACTCAAAAATTATAAGGAAGAATAAGATGCCTGTTGATCCAGCAAAGTTAGCCAAGCTCAGAAAGCAATCCGCCAGAAGAGTCGGTGGATCTAGAGTTAAGTCTAGAAGATCCCAGAAGAGCGAAGAGGGTGACGATACCAAACTACAGAATGCTCTTAAAAAGTTGGATGCCCAGGTTATGACTGGAATCGAAGAGGCTAACTTTTTCAAGCAGGATGGTACTGTCTTGCATTTCAACAAGGTTGGTGTTCAGGCTGCTCCAATGTACAACACTTACACTTTTAACGGTTTTGCCCAGAAGAAGTCTATTACCGAATTGGTTCCAGGCATTCTCCCACAACTTGGTGCTGAGAACTTAAGGGTCTTGCAGCAGATTGCTGAGCAGTATCAGCAGAGAAAGAATGCAGAAAAGCAAGAGGAGAAGGACGAAGACATTCCGGACCTAGTTGAGGGTGAAACTTTCAACAAGGAAGAGGAGGTTGACTAAATTAGTTAATCTTGGTCCTGAAATTTTATGCGGTTAGAAATATAATAATAATCATTGGGGGTTTATACTATAAATTTGCCTGCTCTTTTACCGATTGGTTGACTATGAGCCAGCTAAAGTATGCCCCTTTTGTGGTATTGTCTAACAGATGGATGGATGGATGGAGAACAGTTGCTTGCTTGCCCATAAAGAGACAGCGGGAAAAACAAATAAAAAACTATAATTTTACAGGGATGGCTTGAAGCTTGCAATTTATTTTTGTGTTGTATCCGGTCTTTCCTTTGGTCTATCTATAGTTTTAATACATTTTTCTAGTCATCAGAAAAACATTTTGTATCACCATAGTAGTGGAATACTGTAAAGTGCTTTTTTTCCATTGCGCAGTTCTTTCCCGTGCGGGAAAATAATTTCTCTGACCTTATATTTTCTTGCTGCTGAACGCCGAGGTAGAACTTTCTGCTGACACGCTCCGAATATTACAAGAATATTTCTCGAATTTGTTATAATTATAATACATAATAAAAAAGCAAAATAAAATAAAGTTGTATTTATCTTCAAAGGCAAGGATAATACTATAAAATTAGGATTCTAACTTTATAAGAAGGGAGGAGAAATCTCCGGCGCTTAAAAAAAAGAACACAGGGTAACGAAAGTGACGAAAAAGTTCGTCGTTCAAAATAGGAAACTCCTTGAAAAAAAAAAAAAAAGAGGTATGGTCACAGAAATATTCAATTTATATTCATAGCAACAGATATGCAGCGACACCGATCAAGGCAGCTCCACAGGAAGCTTTTTGTAGGTTACCAACACCTTCAAAATGTGAAATGGCTGGTACTGTTGAGCCTTCCTCACTAGTAATATTATGGTAGATCGCTGAGGTGAAAATCGAAGTAGCTGGGATTGGCTTTGAAGTAGAGATGACGACATTAGATGTCTCAACAGGAGTGGATGGCAAAGGACACAATGTAGTATAGACAACAGTAGTTCCAGAAATTCCTGTAGTAGTAATCACTTTATACCCTGTAGTACAAAGCGTTCCACTAGTAGTAATCACCGTGGTCTTCGTTTCACAAGATGTCTCATTTTTGATTTCTGAATGAGGAGGAACATATTTAGTTGTAGGAATTGTAGGTATAATAGATGATGGAGTCTCTTTGGTGGATGAATCACATTCTGGGGTTGATTTTGGAACATCCTTTGTGGATGAATCACATTCTGGGGTTGACGATGTTTCGATACTGGATGATTCAACACTAGTCGACTCTTCACAAGACGAAGTCTTGACAGAAGTGGTCTCAGCACTTGGGGATTCCTCCCAGGATGAAGTTTCGACGGTAGACGAAGATTCATCACAAGAGGATGTTTTGATAGGGGTATAATCAGAAGTAGAACTTTCTTCCTCTTCTGATGTTTCTGGCCACCATTTGGATGCGGCAGACAATCCCGGAAGTGTAAATAAAACAGCTGTAGTCAATAATTGAGCTTTCATTTTTGAGTGTGAAGTTTACAGAATGATTATCATACGTCCAATATTGTACATACCTATAATCGAGTGAGATATTTGTGAAAGAGTGCGGAGCTCCTCTATAAATATCATTGCCTTATGAATATTTTTTATGGTTGCAGATAACTATGGCATACATATAAATTGAATACCCTTCTTTTCTAAGGTAGAAAAAAATCTTCCTTAGTATCAACTGCAGATCCAGTAGTAAAACACATACAGAAAACCATTTAGATCTAATTATACTGTAATTTAGATACTATTTTGGGCATTGCTCTTTCCTTTTACAACTAAACTGTAACATTAGGTTTTTAAAATTTTTCTGTTGCACATTCAATTTAGATAGGTTGGTGATGAAAAAAAAAAGTGGTAGACAGCATAAAAAGGGAATCATCAAATTTGAAGCTAGTCCTTAAGCAAACAAAAGCCAGGAAAAGCAGCCTGTTAATAAACTAGATTAATACAAGTCCAGAAATTGGAATAAATCTGGATACGGATATAAAGATACAAATTTCAATTTTAATTTATTACAGATTCCATGCAACCAAGTAGAAAATTGGTAGATCAACAATGAAAGACCTAGATGGATGATGAATTATCTTCCTTCTTAGAGTTTTGCTCAATATGGACGGTTTCTTCTTTACTCTTGAATGATTCACTAAATGTACCTTCTCCAAGCTGAGTAACATCAAAGCCATGAGCGGACAAATACTGAAGAAATTTAAGATCCTCTCTCTGCATAGCTTCCTGATCAACAGGTGGAAGGAAGAACAAAGCTAATATGGCTGCAAAAATTGCTAGGGAAGAGGCTAACCAGAATGGAACCTGATAACCTTTAATACCTGGGTAATGTGCCTGGAAAGATGGGAAAGCATAAGTACCGGAAAATGCACCAACCTTACCAATTGCAGCTGCAATACCATAGTACACACCTCTGACTGGTGTAGCGCAACTCTTAGAGGAAAGAAGACCAATGTTATCACCAGGACCAAACTCTCCCAATGTCATAAATATACCATAAACCACAACGAAACCGGCAATATGTTTAGATAACGTTTCGTAGTTTGCGGCCATAGCATAACCAACCACAGCCTGGCATATAAGTCCAATAACCAAGGTCAAACGGGGTCCAATGTAGTCTGCAACTGCGGCACCTATGAAAGCACCTGGAATATAGAATAAATTGAAAACAACGTTCCATCCAAATGCTTTATACAAATCGTCGCCAGGAACGATAGTGGTAAGAATTGTAGTAGAGTAGATGCCAAAAGCGTAAGCAGAGAAATCGTAAATGAACCAAATTATAGACACAAGAGCCAACCTGAAACCAAAGTATTTAAGGCAGAGCATCCAAGGAACATTGATATGCTTGAAATTAAGCTTCTTAAATTGTTGACCTTCATGGAACTTCAGTCTCATAATGAACAATGAAAATGGTGGAATTGCACCAAGACCAATAGTAACTCTCCAAACTGGCTGCAAATGGTTTGGACCACATATCCAAAGCATAACCATGGTCACAAATGAAGATATAACAAAACCGGAGTCAATCATGAAGTTTGTAAACCAAGCAAAATATCTATTTCTTCTTCCAGCAGGTAGCAAAGCAGAAGCCTCGGCGCAGGCAGCAGAACCTGTGGGATACTCAGCACCAATGAATATACCTAAGAAGAAACGGAATGCGGTAAGACATGCAAACAATCCTCCCGCATTACAACCTTTACATCCTTGGGTACCTGCACCCCAAGATCCGGCAGCAAGAATAGAGAAAAGAATCAATCCAGCAGAGGACACTAACATTCCAGTTTTACGTGAGATATAATCCGAGAATACACCGAATGCAAGCATACCAACGACAGTACCGGCAAACACAATAGATGAAACATTCTGAATTGCGTGCGACTCCGTGTATTGAGTACCGTAAATAAGCTTCAAGCATGCAGAAATCGAAGATGCAGAGTTATTAACGTAACCATCGGAAAAAAGACCAGCACCTGCAGTGAAGATCGGCCAGTAAGATTTCTGCCCAGATGGGGCAATCGTGTCTTGATGGACAAATGCCTCTCTACCATCCTGAAGAGTAATCGTTAGGCCGTCTTCGCTATCCGATCCAATAATTTCTTGCTGACTTTTGCCCCATGTAACCTCTTTTCTAATAATTCTAGGAAGATCCTTCAAACCCATAATGACTTATTCAGAATGCAAACTCTTGCAACGAAAATGAACACACTAATCTAATTAGTTGAAATTTGAAGATGACAAATTAAGAGCGATACGCTTTGAGATGAAACTAAAGTAGGAGGAATATTGATTACAACGTTCTTTTCAGATAGCAATCAACAATTACCAAGGGTATGATATGTTGAAAAGAGAATAAAACAAAAAGCTAAGTACACAACTCGAAAACATATAAACAGCAGACATATACATCATACGCTCCGTAAGCAAAGAATTCCCAAGCTTTGGGGTACTTCATCTACTTTATATACATATTTGTTGATTGGGGATCATTTTAAACCTGCTTCTCACTTTGAATTTTGCTTTGTCTTTTTATCTTTTTTTTCTTTCCAGTTCCATTGAAAAGCCAGTTTTTTATTGTTTTTATTTTTTTGAGAAATTACGACAATGCATACTCCAGGCTACCTTTAATTCGGCTTTTTTTTCATATCCTCACTATACTGAGGCAGAGAAAAAAAAACGCAGGATAAAATTGGCCGGGGTCCATGTCATAATTTGTTGGCCACTGGACTTGGGTGCTGCCATCAAATCGTTATTTTACCAAAAAAAATCAGAAATACTTCTCTGTATTTTGAGAAGATAGATTATGAGCATAGACCAGATAATCGGATAACCGTTGAACAGCACGTGTATCAATGCCGACTTCAAAGGTTATGCGATGCTACTTTGTATTTGCCCTGCTTTTCTCCGACAAATTACCGGCATTCACAGCTTTATTTTTGAGCATGTGCTCCTGCTCTCTCCCTGATGCATTAAGCGAACATATTTAAATTTACATTAAACAAATCTCACTGAAAAAATGGTTATTATTATTCTGAGAAAAAAAAAGAGATTCAAAATGATCACTCAGAAATTCCATTGATAAAACAAATTCTTATTGGAGTTGAAATTAATGAATACATACGACCTTCGTAAAACCTTCAGTCACGATGATATTACTCCCGAACTTGTAATTTACTCTAGCTTGATGAAGCTTATTGCCAAGACTTCTCGCATAATTAGAAATATGATAGAAGCATTTTCAGGGAACGAATAATCGATTTAAATCCAATGCGCACGCAACTAATTACCATATTTGGAAGTTAATTCCGCTACAATACCTTTATTCAGAATACGTTTCCGTCTTTGAGCAATCAATGTTTACAGTATATAGCCACGTGTGAGACCCTTCATAACAGGGATAAATTAGATCGAGGGCCAAAGCCTCATTTAATGCAGATCTTTCAAGTAAGATGAGGTGATATCGTAAAAATAATGATAAAGTTGATATCCGAATAAGAATAGAGCAAACGTTCACAGAAGAATACAATCAACACATACGAAGATGAGAAGTTCGAATGAATAAAAAAATTGAAATGCATATGGCATGTGATATAAAAATTTGACATCGCTTGGACTTTTTAGATCGCACAGATAATATAAGCAAGTTACAAACTCCACGTGCACCGTCCATATTCAAAGCCGCTGTTGCCAAATAACATATTTATTCATTTTTTTTATTTTTTTTAAAATTTACATTTAATTTCGATATATATATATATATTTTTTTTTTTTTGTCTGATTGGTGCGGAGAATTGGGGAAAACTACGTCCGCCAAAACAAGGTGAACGAACTATTTTTAAGCTTCATCGAATTAGCGGCATTCCAGTTTATGGGACGAGGACAAAATTATGTCCAAAATATACTACACTTGTGTGTATTTCTGACGGCAATAGTAATACAATAAGATTAATAGTATTTAGTAAAAGGATAATTTGAAGGAGAAATTATTAATGTAGGCCTGCCGGAAAAAAGAATCCCATGCACAATTGATTACGGGCAACGTAAATATGTGACCTTCAAATTTGGTTTTCATTGAAGAAAAGATGTTTGGCCAGTATCAAACACCGAAAGAAATCCCGACTTGGCATCCTATAATATAAGTATCAGTGCAGTTCAATGAAGACTGCAGCAATAATGTACAAACTAAAGCAAGAAACGATGGATAAAAGTGGCTGGTTAGAGAGAAAAGTATGCTGATGGTTACCGTTGGCTATTTTCACTGAAAATAACTTTGTTCATATGATCTATAATCGTGATCATCGCATGTATCAAACCGTTGAAATAATAAACATTTTGATTGGAGATCGAAACGCAACATTGAAGAAAATTTGCGGATATTTTCATTATTAGGCCGTCATGGACGGCATCGAAGTATCCTCCCTTTCTTAATTGTAATATAACAAAAGTACTCATGAACACAGCCATAAACTCAGTGTCAGAAAAGGTAATCAAAAAGTTAATATCTATCTTATTTGCTAAAGTAGTAATTTCTGACACTGAATTTATCATCTCTGCTTCCACAGATTTGTAATAGACATCATCGTCTTTACTATTTGTGCCAAGAAGAAATTTTCTAATCATCATAACTCTACAGAACTTGAATTGAATGATGAATAGGGGCATTTCCTTTCCTAAGTCTGCTTTATACCATTTTGAAAAGGTTGCATCCACTTGCGCTAATGAATTTTGAAGGTTTTTTTTGCTTCTTATGCATTCGTAAGTTGTTACTAGTAAGTTAATATTTCCAATAGTAAAGTTATTATCAAATGCGGCGGCATTGGTTTCCATGAGATCCAAACAACGATGAAGAAGTTTGCTGTCCATCATACAGGGCTTACCACATATAATGCAATAGGACATATGGGTATATAGCAAATTGCTGAGAATATGTAACTTTTGCCCTTTCTCATAGTTTAACTCACCATTCTCAAAGAAAACTGTATTCGCACAGAAATCAAAGAATTTTGTTAATCCATCTGAGGTGAGCAACCAACCATCAAAATGTATTTGCTGATAAGACAAAGTAATTGCAAATTGCGCTAAAAGCGAGATACTTTCCAGAAAAAGTATCGACTTCGAAGTATCAGATCTGAACAGCGATAGAAGTTGGTTTAAATCATCAAGAATGGATAATTCAAGATTAAAATTTGGCTGCGATGCTGGCCGACTATGTCGCAATCCTAAAAGAACATATATTGAAAGTAATAGCGGACATTTAACTCTAATTTCGTTCAACCAATGACCTATGTCTCCTATATTCTCCATTAAAAATCGACGGTAATGAACAAAGCATGAATCTAGTAACTTCATGCAGGTATCGTACTCAAGAATATTTCTGGAGATGACGTCCATACTTGTATAGATGGTTCGCCCTTCGATCAACGAATTATTTTTAAAGAACGAATGTGGCATTTGAAGCCTTTGGGAAATCGTTTCGAGACCACTAAAAGGTGAACTACCAAAAAAGTCGGGATCAAATTCCGGAATTGGAGTGCTCCCATTAGGCGAATTTTGTCCGGAGTCAATATCTTCATTATTTGCCAAATTCAAAATTCCACTTCCCTTGGCATTTTGTGAAATGCCATCAACAAATGTCGCTTGTCCGTTAGTCGCAGCATCAAATGCCTGTGAAGGATGGATTTGAAGACTTTCCAAAAAATTCAAATGAACATTGTTCAAGTCTACTTTGGATTCCGGAACATCATCGAACGTCTTAGTGGCATCTAATCCTAGCAAAGTTTCGTCATTATTTGAAGACTTTTTTTGATCTACAATTTGTTCTAACTTTCCTGACAGCTTCTGCATGGTTGTCTCGATGAGCTTAAAGTGATCCTCATTTAATTTCTGAAATTGTAAAATTACACCACTTAAATCCCTCACGGTGGGATCTTTTCGATGTACCATTTGTCTGGATGTTACTCCATTCTTATCTTCTACCTTCACTTTTCTGGTAGTACTATTAACTGTTGTCAAGGGACTATCCTTTTTAATTTCGGCCTCTTTTTGAAACTTTGAAACCGTCTTCTCTTTTACAATTTCACTTAACGAGCATTTAAGTGCCAAATTTTCACATCTAAAACACGAGGTTCCATTATGAATATAGTTACAACGGGTTTTAGCTTTCCTGCATTCCGTACAAGCCTTAAAAAACAAAATTATGACTGTTAGTATAAGGAAATACTTGTAGTTCATCCATCAAAGATGGATAAATCAGTAAGTGCAAAATATGGACTTCATGAAATATTGGGTTCGAGAAATACTTACTATAGATGCCCTTTGAAAACGATACCGTCTTCTGCTATGCTTAATCCTTGCTTTTGTACTTGAAGAGTTCTTACCTTCATCATAAAAAGCGAGCTTCTTTTCTATTGAAGGTTGCCGTGACTTATTTGGCTGTGCCATTTTCTGCTATTTTGTGTTCCTTCTATTAGCATCCAAACTATTCGATGTAACCTCTATGTTGTTTGCTCTTCAAATCAAACCTTGAAATCAAGAGTACAGAATGAGCAAAATACCAGACCAACGCTGGTTCGTTGATTTGCAAAAAAAAAAAGCACAATTACACAGGAAATGGGTAATGATACACGTTATGACCATGAACTGCGAAAAAAGGTTGAACCAGGAAGAAACATGATAGTGCAGCAAATTCTTACTCAGTGATGGCTTTAGCAGTGGTCCTAGGTACCTAAAAAAAAAGAGGGGAGAAGGGGAGAAAAAAAATAGAAAGAACAAAAATTTGAGGACGCAAAATTATTGTCTCGGTCATTAACAATGAATGGTAACAATAAAGATGGAGATTGAAGACGTATTTGTTTACAGCGAAAAAAACAAAGAGAAAGCGGAAGGAATTCGAAGCGTAGAATCGAGTTGACTTTTGCAGAAGAGAATTTTTAAAAAGAAGTAAATAGTGTGCATTCTCTCTGAAGTCATTTAAGAATGTAATCAAGCCAAGAACCGAATAAGTTCATAAATGTATAATTAATAATAGTCGTAGTGAAATAGAAGAGTAAATGGTTGCTACTCTAATTTCGTGGAAGGGGAAACCTAGTCCCTGACCTTCGAACAAAATAAATTTTCTCTGTAGTTGTTCGTGAAATCATTCCTTCTTTTAATTAAAGAATAGCGCCCGATTCTTTGGAATTCCGACCTAAGCTGTAGTACTCCCTGCTAAGTCACACATAACAAACGGGGGAAAAAATGAACCATAAATTTTTAGTCAATTAATTTTTTAATGGACAGGCAGACCGTAACGGTATGCGTTTAGACGAGTGCATGAGATTTCAGTATGTGCGGCGAACAGAGAAGATACACGGCTGCATTCAGCAAAGTTAATTCGGTGCAAATTGCCTATCCTAATTGTTTTAGGAGTAGCGGGATTATATCTGCTGCACAATTTAATGCATTATATACTTATATATTTAATATTTATTAGGGGTGCATGTTGGATCTGGTACATTTCACGTTAAGCGAACGAATTGAACATCATGTAGCTGGAAATTAAAAAGGAAGCATTTAAAACAAGTGATTCTCGTTTTTTATCATGTGCTCAGTAGTTAATAAAATTTCAGACTTCAAAATCACCGAGCAGTTTTTTTCGAAGAAATGTTATCGACACTAATATTATTCACTCCGAAGATAGGTTTCCTTCAATTCAGTAATGATCATAGCCAAATTTGTGTTTAACCTAGCTAATCTTGGGGCGATTGAAGATTTAGCGGCGTAGAGCAAATTTTTTGATAAAAAAAAAAAAAAAAAAGGATAAAATTTTCAGGTCTACTTTTGAAATCTTATTATACTCGAAAGAACATGATAAGCACTACATTAAAATTACTCTGGTCCTTTTCCGTACCTATCAATTGCATGGAATGACATTAAAAAATTGCAATATGACTGAAGAGAATCCCAAGAAGAAGGCAAAACTTTCTGATGATTCTGACTCATCGAATGAACGTATTTCTGATTCCGACAAGTCTTTTGAAGGAGGATTCGATCTTGCAAATAGACACCATACAACATCAGAAGATGCAAGGCAACTTGAAGAGGGAGGGGTGAATCCATTCAATGGAAGGAACTTTAGCAATTCATATGTCAAAATTTTAAAGGTTAGGAGGGATCTTCCTGTTCATCAGCAAAGAGATGACTTTTTAAAAATGTTCCACTCCAGTCAGATTTTAGTTCTCGTCGGTGAGACCGGTTCAGGTAAGACCACACAGGTTCCACAGTTCGTTTTGTATGACGATATGCCAAATCTTGTTGGAAAGCAGGTTGGAATCACACAGCCAAGAAGGGTTGCTGCTATGTCTGTCGCTGCAAGAGTGGCAGATGAGATGGATGTTGGATTGGGCGAAGAGGTCGGTTACAGCATTCGTTTTGAGAACAAAACATCTGATCGAACAATCCTCAAGTATATGACCGACGGAATGCTTTTAAGGGAAGCCATGGAAGATCATGATTTGAATAAATACTCCTGCATCATTCTTGATGAAGCGCATGAGAGGACCCTTGCAACAGATATCTTAATGGGTATGATTAAAGATCTCTGCCAGAGAAGAAAAGACCTCAAATTAATCATCATGTCTGCCACTTTAGATGCAGTGAAATTTCAAAATTATTTCAACAGTGCTCCGTTGTTGGCCATTCCAGGACGTACGTACCCAGTCGAAATATACTATACTCCTGAATTTCAGCGCGATTATTTAGATGCCGCTATACGAACTGTGTTACAAATTCATGCCACCGAGAAAGAAGGTGATATTCTTTTATTTCTTACGGGTGAGGATGAGATTGAACAGGCTTGTGACAAAATACAGCTAGAGGCTGACCAACTTATCCGTGAAGAAGGGTGCGGCCCACTGAAAGTATATCCATTGTATGGTTCATTACCTCCATATCAACAGCAAAAAATTTTTGAGCCGGCACCAAAACCGTTCAAATCAAATGGAAGACCTGGACGAAAGGTGATTGTCTCTACGAACATTGCAGAGACATCGTTGACTATTGATGGTATTGTATACGTTGTGGATCCTGGTTTTAGCAAGCAAAAGGTCTATAATCCTCGTATTAGAGTGGAATCACTTTTGGTCTCTCCTATTTCGAAGGCATCCGCACAACAAAGAGCTGGTAGAGCTGGTCGTACTAGACCGGGTAAATGCTTTAGATTATATACGGAAGAAGCGTTTAAGAAAGAGTTAGTGGAACAGACATATCCGGAAGTCTTGCGCTCCAATTTATCATCAACTGTTTTAGAATTGAAAAAGTTAGGAATTGACGATTTGGTTCATTTTGACTTCATGGATCCTCCAGCCCCAGAAACCATGATGAGAGCTTTAGAAGAGTTGAATTATCTTGAATGCTTGGATGATGAGGGAAATTTGACTCCACTTGGACGTATGGCATCGCATTTTCCTTTGGATCCTATGCTTGCCGTTATGCTTATCAGGTCTCCAAAATTCCACTGTTCCGAGGAAATTTTAACAATCGTGGCAATGCTTTCGGTGCCAAATGTGTTTGTGAGACCAAGTGGTAAGAATGCAAGAAGAGAAGCTGATGATGCAAAGATGCAATTTGCAAACCCGGAGGGAGATCACCTCACTCTGCTAAATGTCTTCCTAGAGTACAAGTCATCAGGAGCTAAGGCACATGGCCTCAGAAAATGGTGTAAAGATAACTATCTCTCTTTCAGATCATTGAAAAGTGCAGACAATGTGAGGAAACAGCTTTCCAGAATCATGGGCTCTTATGATCTAGAGTTTAACAGTAATGATTACGGAAATACCATGGATGATACAGACATCAGAAAGGCGCTTACCGCAGGATTTTTCATGCAAGTTGCAAAGAAAAAGAGCACAGGTAAAGGATATATCACCGTTAAAGATTCTCAGGATGTTCTTTTACATCCATCCACTGTCTTACATCGCCAGCCAGAATGGGTTATTTATAACGAATTTGTCTTAACATCGAAAAATTACATTCGAACCGTTACAAGTGTTAAACCAGAGTGGCTTTTGGAGTTTGCTCCAAAATATTATGATTTGGAGAATTTCCATGAGGATGATGTGAAATTGAGTTTAGAAAGAGTAAAAGAGAGATTGGATCACGCGAAGAAGAACTGAGCGCCATCGTTCACTTTATAAGCAATAAGCTAACATTACATAAATTAATAGAAATACAACCAAAATATGAGCAGGCATAAGATTTGCATAATATAATTCCTACATTCATTTTATTGCATCAGGCTGCAAGGCTGGATGTAGTGGAATGGTCATATGAGAGTAAAGAAGATAGATAAAATCAGATTTGTGTAGAAAGGGGAAAAAAAAGAAACAGGAGAAATCAAAATAAGAAACGTAACAGACACTTGCTGCCCATAACAAAATAAAAGAGTCATAAGCTACTTAAGAGGAGAAAAGTTAATGACGTAAATAACTAAAAGAGAATTCTAAAGACGAACAATTCTCTTTCTCTAAGAGGCAGGTATTGACAAATGATAACAGCAGGCCACCGATGCAGAACATCACGGATGAGTTAGTCTAAATCAAAGATGAAACAAACTCAAGCCCAGGCGCCCAAGGACAAAACCTTCTCGATACCTCTGACAACAGTAGGAGTATCTGGGAAAGCAAAGTCCTCCAAACTCTTAGCATAAGGAGTTGGGGTCTCACATCCCGTTATTCTCTCCATCGGGGAATCCAAGTAATCAAATGCAGAACTCTCCATAACCTGTGCAACAATCTCAGAACCAACACCGAAAGATGCAAATCCAGATTCAACAGTGATGGCATGATGAGTCTTGATGACAGATTTGAAAATGGCTGGAAGATCCAAAGGCTTTATGGATCTCAAGTTGATAACCTCAGCCTCAACACCGTACTTGTCTCTGACTATGTCAGCAGCCTCAAGACAGAAGTTCAAGTTTCTTGTGTAAGAGAAAATGGAGACATCCTTACCTTCTCTAAGAATTTCAGCCTCACCGATAGGAATAGTGTAGTCAGGAGAAAGAATCTTCTCATCAACAGGGAATGACTGACCGTAAAGCAACTCATTCTCCAAGCAAACAACTGGGTTTGGATCTCTGATGGCAGATTTCAATAGACCTCTTGCATCAGAAACGGAGTATGGAGAAATAACCTTTAAACCTGGAATAGCACCATACCAAGCCGAATAGTCCTGAGAATGCTGAGCGGCAACACCAGCGGCAGCACCGTTTGGACCTCTAAAGACAATATTGACTGGCAATTTACCGCCAGACATGTAATAAGTCTTAGCAGCAGAGTTGATAATCTGGTCAATGGCCTGCATGGCGAAGTTCATAGTCATAAATTCACAGATAGGCTTCAGACCGGAAAAGGCGGCACCGACACAGAGACCTGTGAAACCCATCTCAGTGATAGGGGTATCGACAATTCTCTTTGGGCCGAACTTGTCGAGAAGTCCTCTGGAAATCTTGTAGGCACCATTATACTGAGCCACTTCTTCACCCATGAGGAAAACATCTGGATCTCTCTCCAATTCTTCTTCCATTGCCTTGTTAATACCATCTCTGACGGTCATAGTCTTTGGCGCACCGGCTGCAGCGGTAGCCAAGGCTCGGAATGATTGACCAACAGCTGGTGCCTTAGTAAGGGCTCTTTTAATGGAGAACATTGTTTTCTGTTTTTATAATCGATAAACTGCGAAGATTCGTTCGAAACGGATATTGTTTAATAACTGTAAGGAAGCGGCGTGTGGTTCGAATCTCTGATCTATTGAATAGGGCACAAGATAAAAAAAGAGCAGTGATAGCCTACTGATGTTTGTCTTTAGCACGTAACTGACAATTGCAGATCAATCTATGATGTTGAAACTAAGAATAGTCGTTTCTTGGCTCTTAAATGATGAGAAGAAAAAGATAAACGTGTCAGTGAAAATACAAATAAGAAGAAATGTGGGGAGAAAAGGTTTGAAAATACAGGCAGGTAGGTAGAAAGAGTATTGGAAGATAATAAGGAAACGGAAAACGAGAACAAGAAAAAAAATAACGGTAGAAAAAAAAAAAATAAAGCGAGGCTACTATGGGAAAACAGGCATGAGCGGAGCACAAACAGCAGCGACGGGCATAGTATCAAAATACCGATTGTACATTTTTCCTTTGACAAAATTTAGGATAAAAGCACTGAACGGCAAACTCAATTGTCCGATGCAGCACCGCGAAAGGCCGTCCTCTTCGGAGGACCCACCTCCATTTTCATAAAAATGGGGGAAACTTTGAGGGGTGAGAATATTTTCTTTATTAAAGCCCTATTCAAGAACACGGAGCTACGAAAGCTCTTTGATTGAAAGTGCGGGTTTTAAATTGTGGGGGCTACGGGGTAACATTTAGTTTAACATTGTACGCTTATTATTATAGTCCGCGGTGGGAAACTCCTGCTCCTTCTGCTGGCATATTATCTCCATCTCTAGCTTGTGTTATCCGAACACCCTCATTCCGATATTAAGAAATAATTATGCCGTGGTATATCTTATCCATTATCATTACCACCATACACGGTAGTAGTATATATCTATTGCGGTCAGAAGATTTTAATTCCTGCTACTTTCTACTTTAATTTGATGATCGGATCTTCAGTCAATATAATTGCTTTTATATATTTACTGTTCAACAAGACGATGGAAATTAGAAAAAAGCTCATCATAACTCTAAGTGGCTTAACGTCCTCTGAAAATATTTCCCGTCCGTATATATTTCCGCAACTACCGGGGTCCCTCATGTGATCCCACAGCCTGGATACTTCCGTACACCGCGTATGCAAATGGAAGTGCAAGGATGCATTACATAAGGTACCCAAGAGCTGGATCGTCGATAGTCAGGTCTAAACGAGTATATCTTTTACCTCTATTTCTCTCTTTTGCCCATTTATCCCGTTGTCAACTTAACGTATTAGCTATCTTTAACGAATGTGACTTTTTCCTGTTTCCTTCCTCATTATTTCTATCAACTTGTATTATCACGTATTAACATTATAATTGGTTCTTATTCTAACGTTTGTATTTTATTGACAAAGCAATGCAACATACGGGTACATGCAGATGAAATGCTGCCTCCATGCAATATTATCTGTTTTGGTTTGTTTTCATGCGGATTAATTTTTTAAGATCTTGCCAACCAGTATATTGAATGTTCGTGAACCTTAAAAAGAAAGTGATACAAAGTCAAAAAGATAAATATAAAGGGAAAATGTGCATGCTGAAATACCTTTAATCCTGTAGATCAGGTATTCTTGGCCCTAAAATGAGACATAGTATTTTTCTTAGGCGCGACAATCGAAAAGTTTATTACGCTTCATATTTCACTTAATAGGGATAATTGACTGTGAATAACAAGATTATGAAAAGGAGTTGTCAGAACAAAAAGTTGATCACGACATTTTTTGGGGTGAGGATCTCACTGTAAATTTGTTCATAGAGTTTGTGCACGAGTTTTGAGCAATATTGAACGTAACGAAGAAAAGCGTTACTTTTGTATGTTGAAAGATCTGTGCATAACTTGGATTCAAGTGTGACATCAATTATTCACACAATGCCCTATAAGCCAGTTAATCACTTTTAAGACAAGAATAACATGATATAAAATAATATTTACGATAAAGAAGGTTATAAGTAAGATAGTGTAGCGTTTGGCACAATTAAGAGCCAAGGTTCTTCTCCACAATTTTGGTCGTGGTAAGTTTTCCACCAACCTTATGAACCAAATCAACTAAACTGCTACATGGAAAATAGGGGAGGTTCATATTTTCTGATCTTATAAATTCTGCATAACTGGCATACACTTAGTAAACGGAGGTACTTAGTCGATTCAAAAAAAGTAGAACTTGACGTACAGTAGGCCTTACAGTTAATCCAAGATTTTGTAAGTATGAGATGTTCTCTTAATATGCTATTCCCGAATCCATGAAATTGCTTTATATGTGATTCAAGTTTAGAAATAAGAAAAGAAATTTATAGGATATAGTATGAAAGTGATATAATAGCTTGCATAGTTATAATAACTAGATGCATGACAGCATATAGGGTTTATTAATCAGCAAGAACATTCAAAACGCCAAAACGCCAAATATATTTAATGTGCATATTGCTCTTCACTCGGTTAATGCAATTTATTTGTGTACTTTGGAAAAGTAACCTCCAAGAAACATACATAGATACATGAATTTTTTTAATGATCCCTTTTATTGCAACCCTGTATGTAGGGTCCTCCATTTTACAAGAACGACTATAATAATAAAAAGCGGTTTAGAAAAGCTCACGAACGAATTGAAAAGACTGCGTTGCACAAATGAAATATTTCTGTGGACCCATACTCAGTTGCTGCTACTCATTGCAACTTGAGCCCATTGCATTTGATAGCAATGACAAATAGAAACGACAACAAATGGGATAAGCATAGTGATCTCCCATGGCTTTACATTTTCCTTGATTTCTTCCAATGTCTTACAACACTCAAAATCGCATTCTTCAAGGTCCGTATCATCAGAGAAAGCTAATACTTCCGAGTCATCATCAGATGAGGATATCACTGTAGCTAGAAGAGATAAGCCGACTACAACGATTGTGGAAACATGAATTATAGAAAGCCCTAGAACCAGACGTCCATAATTCCGACCGCCAATACCACCGTAGTATAGCACAAAATTTGTCATGTTGTATGTTGAATACTTGCAAATCTCGAACAAACATCCTAAAATCGTAATCCAAGAGTGAAAAGACTTGAGATATGCAATCTTGCCACGACCACTGTGTAACGGGAAAAGGAACGAATGTATGGTAATCGAACACATCACAACAAGAAGCCATCCGAAGCCTTTTTGTATAGCAAGGTCTTTGATGACGGACGAGATAATCATAATAAGGTAGGAACACTGGCACCATATAACGAGAATGTATATAGATATCTGAATAAAGCCCCTTTCGAAATCAATCGGTGCTGAAGAACTCAGAAGCAACAGTAAAAAGCTGATAAATATAGTAGTAGGTGGCCGCTCAGAGTATTGGGATAAGTGGTAGATAATCTCATCATCAGCATCATAGCCATCCATGATAGACGATAGGTATCTTTTATCAATGAAATTCAAGGTAATTAGCGACACAATCGCTAATATAGAAGCTGTAGAGATTAAAGCATTCTGAAAAGAGCCAATATGCTTTTGATTTCCTTTAAATGCTTTTCCTAGTGCTAACTCTATTTCATCATCTGATAGGACAATGTTGCTTCCTTCATTCAGTTCTGGATGGTTCAAGTGATATTTCTCAGACATGCTCTTGAGCGCACTCATTCTATAAGATCTTTGTGCTTTAATCTAGCAGAGATATTAAAGCGATAACTGCAACCAAAGAAAGCTTTTTGTTGGATTGGAATACGCTAGATACTTGGACCGGAGCTGGAGCTATCAAGGCTTCCAACTTAACTTGTGCGTTCTTTCTGAGATTTGCTTTACGATAGGGAAGGAAAGTATGTCTCTACTGAGGCGAAGGCAACGATGATATGGGGGAACGGTAACGGGAAACCCTGCTATTTTTATGGTAAGGAAATTATAGTTATTTATAGATCCGAATAGATATAACTACAGGAATAATGAAAACAAGGTAAAATTGTACATGAATCCGGATTTGGTCACCGACCGCACGAGCAAGATTATTAACGGATATCTCCACCAATAAAAATTGAAGCCACAAACAGGGTTTAATACAATAAAGTGAGCCAGTTTAACAAGTTGCTAAACCGTCCATTATACTGTCTGCCACATGGCATCCCCATTTGCAAGATATATTATAATTAATTATATCATGCCTGGCACGGGTCTCGCGCACGTTTGAAGGGAATGCGGCCCATGTGGTGGTAATATTATTAGGCACGATTAAAAAAAAAACGTGCGAAATTTTTTTAATGAAAAAGTGCAGTGATCCAAGAAATTATTTCAGAACAATAGGCAACTCACTTGCTTTTCCAACAATTCTGCACTCTGGTGGAGGAGATGCAAAGAGATTTAAAAAAAGGAAAAGAAGGGATGGATCATCTAACGGGACAATTCACTTTTTCGAAAAGAAATGCAAAAATGACGTCTTCTAATATCAGCTCTTTCGTCCTTTCCCCTCGAGACCGACAGCCAGTAAAAACAAAAATTTTGTCCAAAAATAAATAAATCAGTATTTTCGCTATAGAAACTTATTAAAATAATTATCAATCAGAAAAATTGAATAGAATAATAGAATTGACAAATCCATTTTTGGTCTAATAACTGCCAAGAAATACGATAATAGTTCCGGGTGTGATTGTGGCATTTTTTTTCTGGACATTACCTGCGGAACTATGCATGTTGCGATCAATTTCTTGTTTTGCTTTTTCTTGGTTGTAATAGAGAAATACTTCACTAATCGAATCATTTTTGAAGTTCATGCGCGAGACATCAGTTTCTCTTCGTTTTGTATTATCAGTTAATCCGTACATAATAAAAATAGAACTGACTTCATTAAAAGGAAATCGGAACGTATAAAAATAGCCGTGGATTACAAGGAAACAGAAACGAATAAGTTTCATCAATGTCGTCATCGTCAGTTTCATACCATCACGAAAATATGTTTATATATAGAAGCCAAGTCGACTGAATTTACCAACGGTTCTTACTCGCATCAACACACGCTATATTTTTGGATTTATGCAACCCTATTATTATTATTCCGCTATTATATGATATAAGCACAGGTATGATACAGAACTTTAAAAAATATTTCGTTAATCCAATCCTTCTTTTGTCAGAAGCCTAATTCTCGAGGCAAATGTTGAGAAACTCCTCCTCGTTTATTTCACCATCGTCATCCAAATCAAATTCATCTATCATGGCCATCAGTTCGTCATCAGTAATATTTTCACCCAACTCTTTTGCAACTCTACGAAGATTCTTCAAGCTTATTTTTCCTGTACGATCATCATCGAAGAGCTTAAATGCCCTCTTAATCTCTTCCACCGGATCCCTCTCCACTAATTTGTTAGCCACAAACCTGTAGAAGTCATCATAACTTATTTGCTTGCGGTTGTCCGAGTCGAACTCTTCAATTATGGAGAGAACCTCTTTTTTTGAATAATCGAACCCAAGTGCGCGTAATGCCACTTTGAGCTCGTGATAGTTGAGATATCCGTCGTTATCCAAGTCGAATAATGTAAACTATTCCATTAGGGAGTCGATTTGTTAGTATGTGATCACTTAAAAAGAGAAATTTACAGCTGAAGTACTTACGGCTTCCCGTATCTCCTGCTTTTGTTCATTTAATAGTTCGGCCTTGGCCTGTCTGTTCGATTTTGATACTGAAAGAGTAGTTGGACCGGTTGTACTCATCTGGTTGTGGTTTCTTATAAATAACTATCTAATTATTACTCAAAAATTCAGGTATCACGGATTCCTCACCTTCACGTCTCTCTTTTTATAAATACGATAACGACTTTATTTTGAAGAAGTTGCATGTCCGAAAGAGAGAAAAAAAAGGGGTGAAACGCGTTCGAAGAATTCAACTCCAACCAAAAGAATTAAGTCGAAAGTCGCGACTATAAGTATTCAATCATAATTCTTTCAAGTTCACGTATCTATTTTAGTTCAACATTTCTTGTCAATGCACACACAAAAGAAAAGCCCTAAAATAAAGTTTCATGGGAAATTGCTCTTAAAGAAATGAGCACCAATTTAGAGAAGCAGAATCGAAGGCTTCGAAATATCACCATTAGGCTTGATCACAAGATAAAATGCCTTCTGGAAGAGAATCAAAGACTTCAAACTGTACAAAGCCGACGGCCGGGATCAAAACAGGAGGATAATGACGATTTCGGCCGAAAATTAGAGAATCAGGCCATAGAGTTAAACACACTTAAGTCACAAAATAAGCAATTGAGAGCAAAAATTGAGAAATTATCTGTTAACACAGAAGCTTTGCTACAAGACAATGCGAAACTCAAAAAGCAAATATACATACAGGAGAAAGCATTACAGAGTGATGATGGAAAAGACCAGAAACTCAATCCTCATGAATTGCAAAAGCATATCAAGAGGTTGGAACTTGCGTTGGTTAAAACACGCGAGGAAGCATTAAGCAAGGAAATAAAAGCGTCAACTACATTCGAGGATTTGACAAAAAAGAATACATACTTAGAAAAAGAGAGGGTGAAACTTTCTAAACTTAATCACGACCAGAACATATTGCAAGATGCGAACAAAAAACTCAAAACCTCTTTAGACGGTTTACATGGATCGGAAGAAAAAATTGAGTTCCTTACGCTAAAAAACGTAGAACTTCAATCTGAAAATACAAAGCTCAGAAGGAACGTAGATGAGCTCAATGAATTAGAGGCGGTCAATCAGCAACTTATTGAAAATCATGATTTAAATCAGAAAGAGTTGATGGATGAGATAGAAAACCTTCGTAAAACTGTTTCTTTGAAGCAGATTCAGATTCAAGACATGAAACAAAAGATTCAAAGGTTGGGACGCATAGTAATCAGGCAAAATGTAAAAAGTACCTACAGAGATTCAATTGTGACCACAAAGGATCAAAATTCAGAAGAGGACTGCACCAAAGTTGTTCAGGTATCTCATGAATTGATGGATCAGTATCGAAATACAATATTATCTTTATTTCCTATTCAGGATACGGAAAAGATAAACATATTATCTGAACTTAAGGGTTTGAAGTTCTTGACAAGTACACTAGCACATGATTATTTTAATCATGTACGGACACTAAAATACGATACCTCGTTTAAAAAAGATGTCGAATATGCAGTGAAGTTAAACAGGGCAAGTGCACTGATAAGTTGCATTTTTCATGTTTGTGAATACAAAAAAAGTGCTATCTCACCCGAGACGAAAGCTGTCATATCAAACTACCTTTCAGACTTTAAAAATAAGTATGATCAGAAGTTGTTTGATTTTCATATATCAATAGATGATGCAATTGCTGACGAGGCGTTAAAATCAAGAGAACTTACTATTTTCGAGTTAAGCGATGCTTTATTTCTTACAACAATAACCAAAGGAATATTTAAAGCTATGAATAAGCCCAAGTTCATATCTTTTGCGGAGAAAATATCAGGAATTGAGAATCTCATATCTGAACAAATCGAGAAGCTTATGACTTTGAGGAAGTTAGGCTTGGGTATTGAAAAGAGTACAGACAATAATAGCGATGCATTTAAAAAATTTCGCCAATTTATCGGTGATGTATGCGATATTTTTGTCAATTATACATTAGATGATACAGAAATTTTCCCTGATGATGAAATCATTCAAGGTACCACAAAGAATTTACAGGATGACATAAAGTCATGTAACATAGAAGATGACAATTATTTAGCAGTTTATTTGGAAGCAGCGAAATCTGCAAGCGTAAACGAACAGCAGGAGCCATTGTCACCAAACAAATTAAATAGGTTTGAAAGTGATGACGATGTCAATGATAAGCTTCGGTTGAAGATTCATCTATTAAATTCCAAGTTGGCAAATCTTAGAGAAGTGGAAAAGCAACATGAAAAGACATCGGGAGAGTTAGTGAAGCAGATACAGAGGACCGAAGTGCTATCTGCAAATTTGGATAAAGCTGAGGGGCGGAAGGAAGAATTGGAGCTTGAAGTTAAAAAATTAAAGAAAATTTTAAAAGCTGTTGGCTTGGATTCATGCAGTTCAGACTATATTGAAAGAAAAGAACAAATACAAGCAGAACTTTCGGATGCAAATAATAGCTTGTTGAAGAGCCAAATCAGTAAGCAGAGGGATTTAATTGGAAAGTTGGCTAAGAGTGCAGGAAAGAGAGAATCTGTAAATATGTCCGACTTCTCGAACTTAAACTGGCTCAAAGAAGACCTAGCACAAACATTTACCGACTTCCAGACCAAGAGTCCACACAGAGTAATACTAAACAGACTATTTTCTATGGAAAATAAATTTGATGTTGCGCCATTGGATGAACAATCAAATGGTGAAGTACTGAAATACTATGCAGCCCATATGGGTGAGCAGATTTTAGGTTATCTTACGGAACAAATATCATGAAAATATTTTGATGCAATTTATACATTCCTTCTCTGCATGAGCATGAATATTTAAAGAATCGTAATCTAGTTGAATGAAGTTTTTACTTAGAAAAGATTGACTGCCCGAAAAGATAAAGGCTAAATAATATTGGCATAGGCAACCATCATGCGCTACTTACAGTGTATGCGAATAGTATTTGTTGGGCCACTTCTTGGCTCCGTCTATGTCCTCCCTTGGCATCCACCACTCTAAAACTCTAAGGATGTAATTGTCAACAACGATACAAAGAACAAACAAAATTCCGGCCCAAGAACCGCAATTGTAGTATTTGATAAGTCTGTTGACTGGGGTAAGATTCTCCTGTTCGAAAACATTATCATAGACCTTTTCCGTTCGCACTGCTATGTCCGACCAGTCATACATCTTCTCAATCTCTTTATGAAAACAAGATGTATCAATTTTATTCTGTTTAAGTTTGCTAACGGCTACATTGACGGCATTCACTAACGAATCTTCCTCTGGGTCTGCAAAGACAGTCATCTTACCAGGGAGAACTTCAGGAATACCACCAACGTTTGTTGTTACCACTAACAATCCACACGATGCTGCTTCCACTAACACTGTTCCAAATGCCTCCGTTAATGAAGGATGCAAATAAATCTGGCCCTGAACCATCACATCTCGAACCTGTTCATGCCTAATACTACCTATCAATTGAACTCTATCTTGGAGTTGGTATCTTTCACGCATCTGCTCCAGATCAATGAACTTGGGGCCATCGCCAGCGACTAAAAATCGAATTTCCGGATGGCGCAAACAAAGCCGTGGAATTATTGCCGTTAAAAGGTCTGCACCTTTGTTCGGAAAAAGTCTTGATATAACCACAATTGTGATCGTTTTGAGGGAAGGTGTTTCTTCCGCCGGTTCAAAATCGCTAGAAACAACAGCATTTGGAATAACAGATACACAGGCTGGATCCAGCGATGCACGTAAAACAGTATTCTCTTTACAAGTATTACTGACACAAATTACATGACCTACATCGGTCAACGTAAACTTGAGGAGTTTGTTTCCGAGGATTGATCCAACGGTAGCAAAGCCAAACAATGAGTGATCAGTAAAGACTGTTTTTAACCCCATAGTATTTCCATGGAGAATAGCTTCATGACAAAGCGAACTAAAACTTCCGTGTCCATGTACAATATCTATATTTTCTCTGATAAAAATCTGTCTAAGGGTGGGAAATGCTGAAAAAACTGTAGGGAAGGTACATTCTCGATAAAGGACAAGGTACGGAACATAATAGACTTTCAACCCGTTGGTAAGTGTTCTCACTCCAGTTCTATCTTTATAGGCATGTGTAATTATGATGACGGAATGGCCTCTTGCAATAAGACGTTGGGACAGATGGTAAATATGAAGTTCAACTCCTCCAGGTTGAGGATAGAAGAAATCTGACACCATAGCTATATTATAACTCCTCTTTTTGCGAGGCGATCTCAGCTTTGAATACGAGACTGTCATTTCTGACTTGCTTTTATTGTTTTGTTAAAGAATTCCCCGAGTTTTTGAAAGTAATTGTAACCCCTAAACGTTTTATTATTCTGCTAAGATAAGGTGACCCAGCCCGATTTTTTTTCAATATAATCAATTTTTTTTTTTCATCCCTCACATTGGTGAACCGACCGTGTGGATTTCCCAAGAAGGATTATTTATGGTGTAATGTTGGATGCGTGATTTGTTTCATACCCTGACGGCATATCGTCATTCCTTTGCCACAACCAATATTAGCTCATGTTACAAGGTTCATATACAGTGAAACATATTTTGTTCCAATTTGACCTGGACGGATAGAATGCTTACTAAATTTTCTGGAAGGGCGTATAACTGCTATACTATTGTTACCGTAATTCATCCAGTATAGTACAGAAATTATAATTACAGAACTCCACAATTTTTATTTTATTTTTATTGTCCGTACATATAATTCCCTATCCTCTTTTTAGTGCAAGCAAGTCCTATCGCTAATATTATTTCTCAGCCTACATTTTCTCGGCATGAAGAAATCGCAGTCGGGACAAAAAAATACTGGAAAAATTAAAACCTGGTTTGCATACTAATACTAGTGCAAACATATTTCAGGTATAACTTACTATCATTCCATGGTACCAGCTTGGTTCTTTGCTAAGCTTTTTACTTAGAATACAAATGAAGCAGAACTCAAAATATATTCCGGTGTCTAATAGTTCTGGAGTGGCCGATACTGAAACATCCCGAGCTCCAGATTCCGAATTGCAAGATTCTTCCTCAGGGGAAGGAACCACCTCGGAGAGTATTAATGGGCAAGTCGACATTCAAAACTTGCCGACAGACCCTCCAGCATATGAAGAAGGCAGCTTTGAACAGTTTGAAATCGAGGAACCTGGAAGTTCGCCTCAAAGTGAAACGCACGGAATCTTCAATAAGGCTGGTGAGTTCGCACGAAATATCAACACGAGAATCTTCAGGCCTTTAACTGAGGCTTTGGATCCCGTGTATCAAGCTTGGCAATTTATAAACAAGAAGGTGGATGCTTGTATCTCCAAGATTGGTAATCCACTTATTGTGAAAAGGCTTATCTATGTTTTATTTATTGCTGTTCTTATATACATGGTCTCACTTAATGGTGCTTACTCCGGGGGGCGATTAAGCAATGGAACATTTGAGGATCTAGATGCTTTGGCTGAATTCATAGACAACGAAATAGATTCTCACAGACTTGAGGAGAATCTTGAGTATTTGTCATCTATGCCACGAATAGCCGGAACAGCCGGCGACCTTTCACTTGCTAGATATATAGAACAGTACATCAAAACAACCAACGTTGAGCAGGTTCGTGGACAGCAATTTCAGGCTTTTACAGAATATCCATCAAATGAATCTTATGTGGTGCTAAAGAACTCTGCGGGTGAACAAATATACCGCTGTAATTTGGTTGAATCTACTGATCTTGATGGGCAGCAGTCGTCGGATGATATATCTCGCTGGTCTTTTAATCCGGGATCAAGAACCGGAAAGGTTTCCGCTAGACTTGTGTACGCAAACTATGGGCAATGGCAGGACTATGAATATCTTAGAGATGCCGGTGTTAACCTTGATTCCGGATTCATTGCTTTGGTTAAATATGGGGGCGGACTTCCAGCATATAAAAAGATCAAATATGCTCACAGAGCAGGTGCAAAAGCTGTCATTTTTATTAGTGACCCATTGAATACAAGCTACAGCTTATATTCTATCCAGAGAGACCCTGTCGCGTATCCGGATAAGGCTTCTGGAAATATCATGGATCCTGGGCCAGGTTCCGCAGATCAAATCCCGGAATACTTTGATCCTGAGAAGCTTTTGGCAACTTCATCTGCATATCCTGATATACCTTCCATGCCAATATCTTGGGCAGATTTCATAGGAATCATGAATAAATTCAAATCATCTGGAAAGCATATATCTGAATGGGACTTTTCTATTGGGAACACACCAGTCGAGATCTGGACAGGCGATGATCAGTTTAAGCTTGACATGAATAATCATCTACAGCAGAGACCATTTAAACAAATGTGGAATGTTGCTGGACGTATTAGTGGTACAGAACAGAACGGATTAGCAATTATGATTGGAGCATCGAGGGATGCTCTTTGCTACGGCGCTACTGAAGCGACTGGAACTGCTGTGTTGTTGGAATTAATGAGTGTTCTTTCAGAACTAAAAGCAGCCAAATACTGGCGTCCATTGCGGACAATATATTTTGTTTCGTTTTCTGGTTCGAAGTTCAATGCCGCAGGTACCTCAAATTTTGTCGTGCAGAAATCAGACTTTTTACGACATGACTTATACGCTTACATTGATTTGAGCGATGCCATTTCAGGCTCCTCTTTTAGTGCTATGGGAAATTCTTTGTTATATCACCCCACTGTCGACCAATTAGATAAAGTAAATGACCCAGTGCAGAATGTTAGTATATCACAAAGTTGGAACCATATGTTCGATACGGGCATCGACATTACGAAGCAGTCTGCTCCATTCCTTGTTCATGATGGTATACCAATTTTAGAGTTGGCATTCAGAAATAGTTCTTCCCCAAATGGGTATCCGAAAAATACGTGTTTGGATACTTTTGACCGGTTCAAAAAGGCTGGCATAGATCCGGAAATGAAGTATCATAAAACTCTTACAAGCATATTAAGTAGGGTAATTCTCGAACTTTCTGATAATGCAGTTATCAGCTTTGATATCCCTTCTCTTGTATCCGACATAAACAAGGATGCAAGAGATCTTAGAAGGTATACAAGAATCAAAATGAAGGATTCAGGAATGATGTTGAACTTCGACGGGTTAGAAAAGTCATTAATCAGAATAAAGCAAATCGGGCAAGAGCAAAAGGCATTTGTTGGTACTTGGACAGATATTGTTACTTCTTCATCTGGTATGGAGCCGAATTTGCTTGCTGTTAATAGGTGGGATTGGAATTCAAAGCTAAGTATTTTTTTGAAGCTCCTAATTGCACCACAAGGTGTTTATCAGAGACCATGGCAGAAGAATGCCGTATTTGGTCAGGAGCTTGAAATTCCGCAGCAAACTGACGAATCTGGAAAAGTTATCAACTTTAGGTATAACAGTTTCCCAGGTGTGCGAGATGCATTAGATGAAGGTAAATGGGATCAAGCTCAGGCTGAACTTAACAAAGTTACGGGATTGATGGACGAGGCTGCAGAGATTTTTAACATTAATATGTGAGGAACTGTGTGAACTACTGGGATTAACCCAGTTATGATGTGTTACCGAAATTAATGAGAGTATAATATGGTCAGCTACATTTTCAGGAACTTTTTTTAATCTTTCTTCTTTTTTCTTCTTAATACTACTATACTGACTGCATATTATAATAAAAAACGACATGCCTCTATTACCATTGCTCCATTTAGCTGATTTCTAAAATATTGTTGACAAGTTTCTCGGATGATGCAAACAATGAAACCAGGCTTTCGTTTTTGAGAAGTCCCTTTTCACCAAGTAGACTAACTAAGTTTGCCACTTCCTTAAATGCTTTTAAACCCTCAATTAACTCTAAATTGGGATGTGGAATAATCATTTCATACGATTCCTTTAAGAATTTAAAACTCTCCTTAATGTTCCCGCTGTCCAAGTATCCTTCAAAGAACTGCTCCGCAATTATTCCCAATAAAACACTTGGAAGTGAATTTCTAAAAGGAATTTCCAATGCCAACTTTCTCCAGTCAGAGTTGTTCCTTTGATATTTATCAAGATCAACATGATTTAGCAAAAGCAATGAAAGTAAGTTGGAGGTAATAGTCATGTTCGTCAACGATGCAACTTTACTTGCAACTGACCTAAACTGCAGCAATGGTCTTGAAACCCGATAAACATAGTTCACTGGATTAATCTCATTTAATTCAAGTAAAGACAAGAACTTAGAGATTAATATTGCATTTTCCGTATCCTCCTTTCCTGTAGACCTGAAGTCACTTGGATTTAAAACATCCGATGGTTCCAAATCCGGAAATTCCTTGAAGAACAGCAAAACTAGCAGTAAATATTTTGGATGAAAAGAATGTGCAACAAACTCTAATGCCTCACCCCAAGAAGTTAAAGCAAACTTTTTTCTTTCAATGAAACCAAGTTGAACTAGTGCTCTAACAAAGGACGTAGAAATTAATTCAAAGTTCGTAGATATTTTGATATTATCCCTCGGATTAACAGTATTCTCCATCAAGAAGTTATTGTCCAGTATTGAAAGCAAAGAAACAAGATCAAAGGATTTCGCAGTAGCATGTCTGATGAGTAATGGGCCCAAGACAGAAACCAGAGGTGGCATGATCTTTTGATCTATCTGGTAATATTTGGCACCATCAAAATAAGTCGTGAGTTTCAGCTTCTTATACTGAAAATATCTGTTTATTGGATTTGCTACAATGTTGATGTCCTCACTCCATAAAGTTACCGTTTCATCACTGGTGACCACCTTTTTATAAAGCTCAGAAGGTGACATATCTAAAGGAAGCCTTTCAACAGCATTGCTGTGAATTAGTGTTTCAAAAAGTTGAAAAGCGGTAATACCGATAGACTGATAGAAGAATAGTTCATCGGGAAGTCTCTCACCAAATAAAGCATGTATGTCCTCGGGAAGCTTTTCACTCGAACTCTCTTCAATCTTCTTCTGCCCAAATCCAGATATAGGAGATGCTGGCGTGAAATGTGACAGAAATGAGGCCTTGGATGTATATTGCGGAGGTTCGACCCTTCCATTTGTTTTTAAAATTGGCATGTACCTAATGGAAGCGCAACCTTTCATGTATCTTTCGAGTTCTTCGCTGTTTTCGCCTAACGCAAGAATGCTATTGTAAACAGAACCTCCATTTAGTACAAAATGATGTAATGAAGCAAATGTGCTTTGCGTTGGCATCTGGGGTAATATTTCAAGAACAAATGGCTGAAAAGTATTGCCCACACACATTGAAATGTCCTGAAATTGTTTAGCAGACAAGTTCATATTGCTGAAAACGTTGTTGCGATCCAAGTACTTGAATTGCTTCGCTTCAAATTCAATACTAAAAATAATCTTCTCTGTTGTCTGTAACAATAGACTATCGGTTGAACCAAAAATGCAATCAATAATATGCTCACTTTGCATATATTGCAATTGCGAAGCAGCGCTGTATGGACTAACAATATATTCAACGTTTTTGGAATCCAAAAATTCCATTAATTGATTCATAACAGGCCTCATTTGAAGTGGTGAATCCGAATTCCGAAAGCTTTCAATGTGATAATTTTTAGAAGTCTTGTCGTCCCAAACGCGTTTGAAAGTTGTTTCGACGGCCAAAAGATCACCCTGTTCTAAGTAATTATACTGTATTGTTGTCTTCAAACCAGAGAAAACAAATATTGGCTTGATATTAAGCTCCTTAAAATAACCAAAGTCTGATTCAACCAAAGCTTTGAGAGTCATGGGAAACCCACCAATAGCTTCGAGGTTTGGTTCCTTCTTTGGCGTGAAAAGTCTCGAAAGATAGTGCTCCACATCTATTCCAATAACCGCATTCTGAAGAACATCCAATGGACAATTATTAACGGTTTTAATGTCAAAAAGGTATGGCTCTAATGTTCTAATAGGCATATTCAGTGAAATGTTCAGACACTATGATTTATGATGTGTTTGGTTTTCACTAATTCCAATGCCAATAAACAAAAAAAAACTAAATTAAATGGAATAAGCCTTCTAATTGCTTTATAGTTGTTCGATCAGTAAATGTTAAGTTTACTGAAGATGTTTATGAAAGCAGTATTGGCTGAAACAGATATTGAAATATACCCTGTTTTGGAAGCTCCACCTTCTTTTTTTTTATGCCTACCTTAGAGTTTTCTGTGTTTTCGTTCTTCCATTGGGAATCATTTAACCATTAGTTGACTGTCTACCATCGTCGCGACTATGAAATTTCCCAATCCTAATTTTTTTTTTTTTCATTCATATTGAACCATCGCGAAATGATGGGTAGCGCTTTGCTGGCTTTTTCTCGAGCACTAGATCATGCATCCTAAAGTGAGGAGTCATTCAAAGTTGAAGCTGACCATTTTCTTGTTTCAGCTCTGGTTACTGTGGAATTTGTTTATGATGAAGGGTATCCAGCTTTTTATAGCCCTTCTGTTCTTGGGTGTTTGTCATGCCACAAAGTTTGGAGATGTTGTCGAGTCATTGGGATCGAATAGCATTATCAGGATTAATGATAAAAACTATAAAGGCTTAATGAACAACGAAGATTACTCAATTATCATTTTTATCACCGCTTCTGATCCAAGAATTGGTTGCACACTTTGTTCTTTGGCCATGCCACAATATGAACAGATGGCTTCTTCCTATTATGAAAATCTACGAAACACGTACAACAGTACTGAAAATTCCAGGGTTCGTACATTGGAAGAAGATGGTGCCAATTTTATTATCGCCTATGCAGATTTGGCAGGATCCAAGAAATTATACGAAAAATTGGGTGTCACTAGTGTGCCTAAGGTGTTCTTCTATAAGCCGGGAAGAGGTGTTGACATGTCTCAACCTACAGATGAATACAGGTTTTCAGGCCAGGAAACGCCGCAGGTGTTTTCTGATTGGATTATCAAGCATTCTGAATTTTCGAACAAAGATTTATTCAAGATCGTTGAAAAGCCAAACTATCAAGTTATCGCGCGGAATATGGCCATCACATTGTTTCTCCTCGTGGTTGCTTACAAGAAGTTTGACAAAGTTTCCGTTATCATCGCTAACAAGAGAATCTGGAGAGCTTTGTGCTTAATCCTCATCATATTGTTCTGCTCTGGATACATGTACAATAGAATCAGAGGAACGGCTTTCACTGGAGAAGGTCCTCACAAGGAAGTGATATACTTTTCACCCTCGCAACAATCACAGTATGGAGCAGAGACGCAGATTATTTCTGTTGTGTATGCACTCTTGGTTGTCTGCTTTGTTGTCCTAATGGACTCGGCAAGCAAAATATCCGACCAAAAATTACGTTTCTTTGCCGTTCTCACATCTTCGCTTGTTGCTTATATCTTGTATGGCTATGTTGTGGCATGTTTCAAGCAGAAGAGTTCCATGTATCCATTCAAGCTTGGTATATTATAAACTGCATTTGTATTCGAAGAAAATAAAATCGGCTTTTTGTTTATGTATTCGTTCGTATGTATACTTAAATTGTATTTAGTTTTGGCGTGGTGTGTTTTTCAGGCGGAGGAAAGATTCGTATTTATCTGCGCAATCTTCTTTTCCACGTGGTCCAATGTGTCATGAATTTTTACAATGCGGAGCTTGATCGTATGAATTCTGGCAGCATATTCTTCAATTGTCAAGCTTTTGTCTGGTCCTGGCTGTGTTGTCAGATCATCATCTGAGTTTGCCCTATTTCGATGCTCGTTTGGATATTGTAAATTTTGCGTATCTGTGTCAGTAGTAATTGGTTCTTGCCTACTTTTACCAATGCCCCTAAGACATTTGTCAAGTTTCCGCTGCATTCGATCTAATATTGTTGTGAGAATCATTTGTGATTCATACAATGAATGAATACTCAAATTTAGAAGCTCAAGAGGTGATTCAAGAAGAGATTGTACAACCAATTCCATTGGGTGAACAGGGGTAGTTATGCTAGTCGTTGTAGTTGTTCTGGAAAGAGAAGAGCGTGGAAATTTCTTGTCTGTTTTATCTGAGTCACTCATGTTCACATTTAGTTCACAATTCTCACAAACGGAACTAAATTGGTATGCAACCATATATAATATGAGTAGAAGATATTTATGATAACCTTTTTTGTAGGAGGGGTGAGCAAAAAAAATAAAAATAAAGATAAAAAAATATGAGGTGGTAACGGATGATGCTTTAAATATTCATCTTATTTACTACTTGCAACACATTTTTAAGGTTCATCTTAATAGGATATCATGAGAGAAATTTGAACTTTAGATATGATACTTTTACGAACCTTAGCTACGTTATCTAAGGCTTCTGTTAAGAAGTCGAAACCATTGCTCACTGATATACTTCCTCGAAAAAAGGTGATAAGCAAGCTTTTGTTTGATTTCAATGCCAGGTATAATTATCACCACTACCTCCCGGTAGTCATGGATATATATGACAAAATGGAATCAGATAAAGAACCTGTCACGAACAAATTGAAAGGAAGTGATTTAATTATATTTCAAAGAGTTTTGAAGGAAATTCGAATACAGACGCATAGCTCTAATAAATATTTAAAGGAACTAGAAGACTCACTCATAGAAGAGGCGGCAACACTTGGAAATAGGGATGCATTGACTATCATTTGCTTTAAGTCATTAGATGATACCACTGGAGAATATACGAAAGATGACAAGGAGCAAGCAAAAATATTTATCAACAAGCTCAGTAAGCTCAAGCACCCTCTTGTATTCAAGATGGCAGGTGACCACTATTATAGAAAGTCTGATATTAAAAAAGCTGTTAAATTATATGGAAAGTTCTTGAAACTTGATAACAATTCATTTTTAGCTTCGGAGGTTTATAAAACACTTGGTATGCTATCATTCCAAGAACAAAAGTTAATGCAGGCTAAAGTCTTCATGGAGAAGGCTATTAATTTGGCTCCCTCGAATAAAGTTTCACAAGCGCATTTTATATTGGGACTAATAAATGAGATAGATCCACTTAAAGCAAGGTATCACTTTGAGATGGCTGCTAGTGAAGGATTTCTTGAAAGTTTTGTGAACTTGGGCTTTTTGGAGCTTAATTATTTCAGAAATATATACAAGTCTAAGCTTTGGTTCAAGCTTGGAGCCGAATTGGGTGATTATAACTGTATGATTGGCTTATTTGATTGCTATATGAAGGAGGAAAATTGGAAAAATGCCAAAATTACATATGATAAAACAGTACACTATCTAAGGGACATTAAGTCGGGTATCAATCTTGATGATCTAAGGTCATCATCCGTCGAAAAGTTAAATAGAATACTTGGTGAATTAGAGCATTCTGCAAGCAATATATCTAGCATAAAAAAGCAAGATAGTGAAAAACCTATTGTTGAGAAAGAAATTGCCGGAGCAATGGCTAAATCGAAGTGGGATATATAGGACAGTGCCTTGTCAGAATAAATCATGTATAAGTCTCCCTTCATTCTAAATGGAGATTTTTTCTTTCAAATTATTTATTAGATAGTCATTTATGCTTAATTTCCTTTATGATAGATGATAATATCTCCTGTTCTTCTATAATCCCAATGGAACTTGCTGTTGAATATTCTTTCATCTTCGGAATAATTTAACCCCTCCAGAATTTTATGCATCATAGGCTCCAGCTGATGATATATGATCAAATACTCAGGCCAGCTGTGTGAATATTTTGTATCCGGTGCTGTATTAGAAGAGTCATTTATATCCGGAAAATTCTCGTTTAAAAATCCTTTCGGATTGTCGTAGAACAAGTCAGACTCATCTTTATAATATTTCAATTTATCCGAGGAGTCTAGTTGAAGGGGTGGCTCGCATGTAAGCCACCAAATATTGGCAACTGAAGGTTCAAGGTGAAAATAACTTTGATATGGAGTGGAATGACAAGGCGTTAAGAAGCCAACATCGGTTATTTTCCCCTGCTTGTACTGCTCACTCTTTAGTATCTTTTCTCGCAAGATACCAGTGATGGCTATTTCACCGCTTTCATGCCATAGTGAAAAATCCACAGACACCAGCACCGAAAAAAAGATTGTGCATAACACCACTGCTTTTGAAACTCTAACGGACAACCTCTGGAGTAAGCGATCAATTCCTAATGATGTAATCATCAAGAACACAGGCATCAATGGATAAATGAATCGGAACTCCTTGTGTTGAATGAATGAAAAGGCGAGAATATATACGAGTGAGAGCAATTTTAAGGCAGCCATATTACTCTCATTTGTGAAAAGTCCATACAAAAATGCAGGTAAGAAGTTTAACAGGAGAACAGGTATTGCCTGACAGAAGTAAAAATCTGGTCTAGAAATGCCATAAAAGGAGGAAAGTCCTTTCCCCACGTTGAACTGGAAAAAGTTCAAAAGTGGGGACTTCCAGCCGCCGTAGTACCAGCGATTAACGATCGCATCAAAAGTAACCATGGTTATGCCAGCGATTATTGCCTTTTTGATAAACTGAAATGAATGTTTAATATTATGGGAGGAAATATACCTTATGGCCAAAAAGATCCATATTATCGCATTTGTTGGTCTTATCAAACAACAAAAAGCAGCCAGAAATAGGGATATTTGAATTTCAGAGTTGGCATAAAAATACATTGCAATTGTTGTCAAATGTAATTCCAATGTATTTGAGAAAGATCTCGTTGAGCAGTACCAGTTGAAACTAGATAGAAGGCTTAATATGATTGTTAATCTGGCAAGAACTTCCTTCCGAAACAACTTTTGTGCAAGCTTATACATATAGTATTCACCTATAGATGCAATTATTGCGTCCACAGCCTTTGGTAGGTATATAATACAAGCGTATGGTAATTGAAGAGTGGAGCATATTTTGTACACCAAAGAATAAAGCAAAGGATAAGAAAAAGATCGTATTCCTTGTTGCCACTCCCATGTCAAATATCCATATCCATAAACCAACATGTGTGCAGGCTCTAAGGATTGCCAATACTCATCAGCCTGAAAGAATGTTCTCAAAGTGAGACTGTTCAATAATCTAATGCATAATATTGAAGAAAATAGCGTCGCCGAGTTCTTGAAAATAGGCAGTCTATTGATTGACGAAAAAAGCCATTCCCTACCATTGTAATATTTTGTCATCTCCCCACCTTCTTATCGTTCCCTTCAGACTTATAGAAACTCTTTGAAGGGTATTTTCTTGTTAACACACTAGCATCCGTCCACGTAATTTGACATTCACAAGGTAAATGCTTTACGAGCAAAACGGAATTTATCATTTATTTTCAGATCTACGACGAGTCAATCGACCATAGATCGTACACTTACACTATCGGGACCATTCTATTCGCCTATTCGCCTCCTACTCTTACGTTAGTTAAACAGTGCTAAGATAATATTGTCAATTATCTTGCATCGGGATATATTTTACGGTGAATATAAATTGTTTTCTTCGGCCGAAGTATGGAAACGTAAATTGTGAAGCATTCAAATGCATACGCGATGCTTTTCCTGTTTGAACAGATCCGGAAGGGGCCGCCATGCGGCTCTATCCGATACAATAAATAAAAAACTCCGGTTTATGCCTGGTTTTCAATTTTTTTTTTTTTTTTTTTTAAATTCTTACTTTTTTCCTCTCAGTTCACGGACTTGCCGACTTATCTCACCTTTTCTCTGCTCTTCATCTGTGTATACTATTCATGCCAATTATACCTTAACAACAGTGATTTAGCGTACATCTTAATTTGAGCAACCAGATGAATCATCGATATTCAATGCTGGGCACGCCTCCGCATACTCCAGCACTGTCAGCAAAGGATGAATATGCGGAAGAGGCATCAGATTCCCTATTTGATGTGAGTGTTGGAAATAATACAACACTTGATGAAGAAAGCTTTGCTTCTATGGAGAAGAGCGACCCATATATTTCCCCTGTCAGCCTTCACAATCCAGATTTTTCCTTCAGTCCGAAAGTTGAGCATGAGAATTTTCACCACGAGAAAAAAGGTTACATTTTGAAGGATGATCATCTCTCGCAATACAAGCACTATAAGCTTCACCATCGTAAACTTGAGGACTTTGTTTTGCCCAGATCATTCTTTAACGTAAAACTTTTGGATCGTCTTGGTACAGGCTCTAATTCCTATGTTTACGGTGCTGCAATTAGTTCACCGGCGTATGGTCCTCGCACGGTTGCGATAAAAATACCGGGAAGTCGAAGTAAAGTGAAGTACCTAGAAAGAGAGGCACTTTTTATAGTAATGCTCAAACAATTTCGATCCGATGTTGGTGAAAGTGTACATGAATATCCGTTCATTGATGCACATGGTCTTTATTATTTAAATCGAGAGGATTTTAATCTTATCAAAAAAAATGATGAGTTGCCGTGCTTGATTATGAAGAAAATGAGTTGCAATTTAACACAATTCATTAAAGAACGACGAGATTATGCGAGACCTGATCAGATCGCTATTGGAAAACGTTATTGGTGTAAACTTTGTGGAACTTTATTACATGCTTTAAAAGTTTTAAAGGCTTTACGATCGGTTCATTGTGATCTAAAAACAGATAATGTGATGATATCATTTTCAACTAAAGAAGAAGAACGCAGTCCTATTTTCAAAATCGGTGATTTTTCTTCAGCTTCAACAGTTGAAGAGCTTCATGGATTGCCCGATACCACACTACAATTTAGTGCCCCCGAATTAATTGATTCAAGTTCAGGTGTCAATGCTTCAACTCAAACAGATCTTTTTAGTTGTGGTATGATTCTCCTTACTGCTGCTACCGGTAGAATGCCTTATCAAGCATATTCATATGATCAAATTTACTTGGTCTCTTTGGCAGCAAAGAATAAAGTCCTTGAAGTGTTGGAAAGGGAATCGTTAAACATATTACGTGCCAATCCAGAAATATACCACTTAATTATAATGATCATCAAGGATCGGTGTACCCTTGATGATGCTCTATCTTATTACAGAAGAAGCTGGTGCTGATCATATTCTGTTCGCAGCACATTTCTTTATTCTCATCTTCTTCATCTATCATTTTCGGCAGCATTTCAATTTCTCAACAGAAATATCCTGTCGAGTTATATACCAATTGATGATTTGGCATTACGGCAGAATTTGTTTATCGCCTTGGTTAGGTCCTTTTTCTCCTCCGCTATTATGTTCGCTGTATAACATACATGTTCTCGATTTTATAAAAGCACGCAATTCAGTATTTTTTTTTGTATCGTACTGTTTTATCAAATAAAGTGTAGCATATTTTTTTTTATCTGATAGTAACAAAATTATACTTAAAATTAGGGATTATTTTATTTCTAGGCCTACCGACGTTATGCCATTCATTTATCTCGACACCCCACTGATATCCTTTTTCACCCTTACGATACTTATTCGATGATTGGCAAGCATGAGTACCGCGGACATCTTATTATTTATTGTTCGCGTATTCCTTATAGATTGAGAATAAATTTAGGCAGTATGCCAATAACCGTTCACTAAGATGAGAAACGTCCGCGAATTTTTTCCCTTAAAACTTAAATCACTGCCAATACTCAGAATACTTTTAATCAATACCGGAATCTGTATTTACATCGAATTATTTCACCACAAAGCTAGCATTGCATATAAGCGCATTTGCTCGAAGGTATATTATATTATTTTCCTTATATATATAGACTATTGATATCAACTGAAGCCAGTTTCTTTGAATACTCTTCTTTTCACGTGTCATTTATCAGATCACAGAAGAATAAAGAAAGAATAATCATTTACGCATCTAACTCGCATTAATCCGGTCAGCATTAAACATATCTGAGTTGTGGCGCCGTGTGATAATTGTCATATCTTCTGTTATTATCAATTTAACTACCGGACTTGCATTGATATTGCGTTATGTCTTCGAGTTCGACTCAAAATCATTCCATACAACGGCCGAAAAATCATGTTTTAAGCGTTCCGTCACAATATAGACAACGACGTTCCTCCACCGATGAACTTGCTGCTTTGGGTACTGTTACTGATGCAACCACAGAATTAAGTAGGCCCCCTACACAGAATGAGATTAACAGTCTGCTAGCATCTATCAGTGAGGATTCCTCTGAGCCTGAACCAGTATCTTCTTCACGTATGCATGATTCTGTGTCGACTTACAATCCAGAGTCACATTCAATAGCAGCCTATCAAAGCACATCTCTGAAGCATGTATCCAAAGACGTGAATTCCAGTAAAATTGCAGATACTTCACCTTCTTCTGCTGCTGTTTCTTATTCGCATACATCTTCCGGAATGACTTCGTCAGCTGTCTCTCCGGCACATCCTGAAGCTGCTGCCTTATCATCAACTTCACAGGCATGTCCAGTCCCTTTGGATCTTGATAGATCGCGTTCAGTCCGAGGATTGTCTGTTCAACACGACGAAGATGGGAGTAATGGTGCTTCTGTAAATAGTCCGCCGGAGAGCATTCAAGCGTATGCTTTGCTTGATTTTGAGAACTTCACCTTTTATGTGCAGACTATGCAAATATTATTGGGAAGAATGGTGGATGGTGATAAGAGTACCGATGTCCTTGATATCCACCTGGGGCCTCAAAAGGCAATTTCCAGAAGACACGCAAAGATATTCTATAATTTTGGACATCAAAGATTTGAGATGACGGTTCTGGGAAGAAATGGTGCATTCGTGGATGATACATTTGTTGAGCAAGGTGTCACACTTCCTTTAAAAAATGATACTGGAATTCAGATTGGTGAAACCAGATTTCGCTTCATTCTGCCTGGAGAAGATGGCTCGATGAGTTCAAGTGCAACTACTCCTGGAGCTGCTGAGGGAGAGCGTAGTAGTATTAGCAACGTCGCTGAAGTCCCTATGAATCCGTCTCAGGCTGCAGATCTAAAAGCTGCATTTACAGACGAGAAGAAACGAAGTGATAAGTTGATGGCAGGTGCCATTGAAGGTCATAGCTTTTCTGATGAAAAGGGTAATCGTGACAAATCCAGCATAGAGGGTAATTATACGGACAATAAATTGGGCGACGCAACTACCATGGTTCGTTCGACTTTTAATGCTCAGGATTTAAAGTCGTCACCACAGCCATTAAGAAATTGTGATGACCAAGATCATAAATCTGCCACGGATTCAAGATCTACCATAACGCAGGTAACAATGCTAGGATTGGCAGATGCCCATGAAGCTCAAGCAAAAGCCATTGCAGAGAATGAAGCATTTGCTATCAAAAAAGGATACTTGCCTGCTAATTGGCAGCATCAGGCAGTTGGAGATTCTGCTCATCAAACGCAGACACAAACACAGGGTGGTATGGCTGTGTCGAAGATTTCTAGTAATTCGCTAGTAAATCTTTCGGATACTGGTAATGGAAGTAGTTCGCAGATGCCTAAGAAAGAAAAGCGAAGATCCAAAAAAAGGATTTACAAGCCAGAGGAAATTCCAGAACCTTATAGACAAAAGCCGGGTTATTCGTATTGTACAATGATAATCGAGTGTTTAAAGCAAAGAGCCACGCCGCGCGGTATGACTCTTTCGGAAATATACGAAGGAATAAGGGAAATGTATCCATATTACAAGTTCTGCTCAGAGGGATGGAGAAGCTCCGTTAGGCATAATCTTTCCACTAATCAATGTTTCCGTAAGGTCGCAAGGGATGGTAAAGGATGGTTTTGGGGCTTAACCGAAAGTGCGGAAGAGAGAGAGAAGCAAGAGATAAGAAAGCAAAAATTGAAAGAAGAAAGGAAGAGGCGTCACCGTCAAAGGCAAGAAGAGCTATCGAAGTCATCTTCACTTCCCCAAAAAGATTCGTTGTCTTCACCATCATTACATAATGGTCCTTCGACGGATAAAAAGATCAGCACTTCAACGTCCTCCTCAAAGCTTTCCGGAGATACTAAAAGGGCGTTGGGATATTTACAGAAAGAACTTGTTCGGCTTACTAAAGATAGAAAACTGTATGACAGAGGTACAACGACACAAATCTTGACTCAGGCACTTGCAATGACTATTGCCCAGGTGAATCAGGCCGCTAAGAATGCAGGAATCAAAGGTTCGCCTCTGCTAACGTTGATCGATAAGAACCCCGGACACGTTACGAAGATTTTAAGTGCCGCTTTGAATGCAGCTACCATTCAGATAGCAAGAAAGAAAGGATTACCTGTCCATTTACCTCCACGTAACAAGGCTGGTTCTCCAACAAGCAAAAAGCAAAGTGCATTGCACGCAAAGTCTACGAATATAACAGTGAAAAAAGAGGTCTCGGTAGAGAACTCAAGATCTTCGTCGAATGGTGTGAGTTCTGGAAAAGTTCCTACTGAGTCAGCAAAAGATGTCATTCCTGGAAGTTCAACTACATTGAAGAATGCGTCCTCTGCCTCTCCCCACCCGATTCCACATCTGCTCACTCCACCAAATATTAAACCTATGAAACCGTCATCATCATCGGAAATGCATAAAGTTGGGGAGCAGCCGGCTGGAATAAGAAAGCCTAAATACTACAGTAAGCACTCTGGCCCTGCCATGTTTAGACCTATATCCAAGCCTGCTCCATATATGCATGATAAGGAAGTTGGGGTGAAAAAAGTTGTGCAAGCCAAAACTCTTCCCTCAGAATTTCTGAAATTTGCACATCCAAGTCCTCCTGTAAAGTTTGTGAAGACCCAATATGAAAATCATGATGATGGCAAGGTTGATAAGGAGCTGGACATGATGATGAAAAGCTTAGAAGATCCAGCTGAATCAGGTAAGAAAGATGATGAAAATGTGTCAGGAAAAAGACCTTCAGATGAGGAATCAGATAGGCTTCATAAAATACAGAAGAAATAATGATACTTATGATTGGAACCTACGAATACTGATTGCCCCAGTAATATTTCCAAGAAATTTGCAGGATTCTTTCCAGTACTTCATATATTTTCAATTTAATGCATTGTACAATTACATATAAACGATCGCACGTATTCTATAGGCTTAGCTCTTCACATTATTGAAAGAGCCCTCCTTCTCTTTGATTTCCCAGAATAGCGGACCGACATTGTAGTTACCGTGATACACCCAACCCTTTTCTGTGACGTGATACAAGTTTATCGAACCACCAGAGTATGCATCTCTGTGTGTGGCAGCAAGAATTGCTCTTTTTCCCAAATATAATGCTTCATCAACACTAAGATCCCATCTGTAGTTAGCATCCATCACACCATAGGCAAAAGTTTGTCCGGATCCCACGGAAAAAATATTTCCCTTAACTCTTGTTCCATCCGAGTCCACATAATAGATAGTAGGTCCTTCCTTAGGTGTATATCCACAGATCATGGTACCCATTGAAAGACCCATACCTTTGTACGAGTAGACAAGATTCGATAATATCTTCGATGCAGCTGCAACCGAAATTCTCTCTTTATTTCTAAGTTCATGCAGTCTACACTGAGTACCAAGCCACGTTTCCCAGTATTGGCAGTCAGCAGCACCACCAGCCATAGTACCTAAAAGCATAGGATTGATTTCAATAACTTTTTTAACCGTTTGAGAAGCCACCCAACTTCCAGCAGTGGCTCTCGAGTCAACAGCAACTATAATTCCTTCCTTAAATCTGAACGCAAGAGTAGTCGTACCATGTGCAATTTTAATCTTGCAATCTGGGTTCACTGAATCATCAGTATTAGCCCTAAGGAATGCGGTTGGCTTTGAAATTGGTGGCAACGAAATGGAAGGAGACATATTGTCTATTCCTGGAACAAGGTGGCCAAAATCTTTGACCGCACCTTCAATTTCCTTGTCTGCCTCTGATTGGTAGCTGTATTTTTTGGTGAGCGCATTTATCGACATTGTTGTTATTTCTGACGATTTACCAAATGGCTTGTGAAAATAATTGGTTGGTTCCAGAGAGAATAAGTGAGAATATCAATTGAAGATCTGCCTAAAATATAACCAGGGGTTAATCCAAATCAATACAGTAAACCTTATATTCTTGAATTTGTATTTATCTTCAACTCCCACGGCCTCGAATAGTATTTGCCTCCCAGGACAATTTTCCCCTTTATTTGATTATTATTTCTGTCAACTCACAATAGACATTATCAGCTTTTTTTTCGTAATGAAATGTATACGTGCATCCTTACCTTTAATTGAGCGCACAGCCACCATAAATAGTTTGTGGCTGATAAATTATTATCGGTCATTCTAACAAGGGCTTGTGCCCTTTTGATAAATCACGTGAACAATTGTTACAATGCCTGAAAAATGATTTAAAATTTTTTTCCTTGATTTTTTTTTCTTTTCGTAACTTTTTCAGCGGGTTCCCATAGTGCGGGAAAGAAGCTAGGAAGTTCTTGAAGAACAGTAACTATACATACACACCTGATTGCAGTTTACGAGTATCTCTTTTGTTACAAGCCAAAGTATCTGGGTATTAATACTAAGAGAATATATGCAAAATGGTATGCATATTTACTTAATACGTTGAACAACTGGCGGGCAAGTTATTTGGAAAATGTTTTGTATAATTACGAAAATATCACATGGGTTACATACATAGCAAACAGAAGCAGGTTTAATCATGTTGCGTCCACTATTATTCAAACTATTGGCAATATAAGGAGAAACAGTGTGTTTCAGAATGCTTAAATGGGGAGTCAGATTGACAGATGTTATTTTCTTGTGTGCTGAGGAAGAGATAATGCAAAGGTAGCGGTTGTTCAAATATTGGTCTTATTAATATTATCCATGAACACGTTATACTAACAAATTTCCTATTTTTCTATGCAGTCCTCGCAAAATCCTATGAAAGAGTTGAAGATCGAGAAGTTGGTCTTGAACATCTGTGTTGGTGAGTCTGGTGATAGACTTACTAGAGCCTCCAAGGTGTTGGAGCAGTTGTCCGGTCAGACCCCAGTTCAATCTAAGGCCAGATACACCATCAGATCCTTCGGTATCAGAAGAAACGAAAAGATTTCTGTCCATGTTACTGTTAGAGGTCCAAAGGCTGATGAGATTTTGGAGAGAGGTCTGAAGGTGAAGGAGTATCAGCTTGATTCCAAGAACTTCTCTGAGAGTGGTAACTTCGGTTTCGGTATTGCTGAGCACATTGATTTGGGTATCAAGTACGATCCAAATATCGGTATTTTCGGTATGAACTTTTACATTGTTTTGGGAAGACCAGGTTTCAGAGTTGCCAGAAGAAGAAGATGCAAGAACAGAATTGGAAGGTCCCATAAGGTTACCAAGGAGGATGCTATCAACTGGTTCAAGGCTAAGTACGATGCTGTCGTTGTTGGCGCTTAAATTTACTAAAGTGTTTTGTAAGTTTCCTTGTTCACGTATAAGTTAATGGGACAACTTTTTTTGCGGTTGTTCTGTTAGCAATTAATAAAAGAATCCAAATAAGAGGTAATCTTGTTTATGATTTTCTTTGTAAAGAAGATTTTGATTAGAATGCGAATAGTAAATAATTATGTGATATTTTGTGTTTCTGCAGTAAGTTTGCCTGTTTCTTTAACTATACTTGTGAATCATTCTTGTCCCCAAGTTCAGCCTCTTCTAATTCCTTTTCAGATAGCAGCACACCTACACTTATTAATTCGTCCACTTTCTCGTTCCATCTGTTTTGTAAGAAATCGTTGACTGGTTTAAAATCAAGACAACGTCTCTTTCGCTCAGATGTTGTGTATTGCATACGCTTCCTTTTCGTATTTATCTCATCATCAAACGATTTTTCTAACTGAGTCCAGCTCTCATTGTTCACTATCCACTCATTCTGTACCAACGGTAGATTTCTGTTCACTATATCTAAGCATCGTGATCTCATCAGTGTATAGCCTGTTAATAGCTTAAGTTTCTCTTCTTGGGAATATTTAGAGTCGCCTTTTATCGATGTGTATCTTTGCGAGAGCTTGAATTTACTGGGCACCTCAATTTCAGAAGGTATTCTCAAGGGATGCTTCCATTTTTTCTGTGGAAATTGCCGAGATACTAAGGGATGAAGTTTTTCTGTATCTGTTTTTGAAAGTTCTTGATCAATCTTCAGCTTCACAGTTTTAAGAATATTTTCCGAATCATCATCCTCTTCAGCGATAGCATCCAAAAAAGGTATGTAATCCAGTGTTGTAACCATGGTATCTATAAATTTATGGTGCACCTCGCTATGTTTTGTGTGACTATGCTCATATTACTTCAACATTCATTGAAAGACATAAAAGAATAAATAACTTATGTCCTGATGTGAAAAAAGTAATTTTTCTTCGCGCTCCTTACTTATCTTTTTTTCTCTTGATCAGGTTCCCGCAGTGGTCAGAAATCTAACGAAAGAGCATCATAAAAATGTTACTTTGTCTAATAGTACGATTAATAATGAGCGAAATTCTAACGATTATAGTTGCCTTATAGTGACGCAGTAAGACATTGCGCTTGATACGTTGTTAAACTATTTTGTCATAAAGTTATGAATCCGCACAGAACCCTTGTCAAAAGATCACTAATCTAAATACATATGAAAGAATTCGGCTGGTTTTTGTTTTAGCTTTTTCAAAAATCACCGACACTGAATAGGATAACATAAGATCGCCATGTCGCTTTTACAATGGTAGCTTTTTCATAAAAAAGGGCCACATTCTGGTTCAATTTGTCCTCCCATTCGTACACAAAAACAACGATTTTGAAAATATCGCACTTTCGTGTAGGTGTTCGATAATTAAACATTTGTAAGAAACATCTTTGGCTTTACTTTAAAAGAAGCATATACAGCAGAAGTGTTCTAAGACGCTCCTTCGTTTTATGATCACCTGGCAAGTGTTAATTATTTGGAAATAATAGCATAGTTAATTCCCGATGTGAATATATTTCAATTTTATAGACGAATAAATATAGAAATAAAGCAACAGCACAAATAGGGTAAATTCTGGGGAGGAAGTAATTTTAAAAATGACACGGATCAACTATGAGCAGGTTTTTCCGGACACCTGTCAGAATTTCTCCTTCATGCAAAACACTACTCTATACAACAAAAAAATTTCATTAGCTCAGGGTGCAGATTGATTCCCTTCAAATTTGAACCTTCTCAGCCTTGAAAATAGAGGCCTGGAGCTAATAAGCATGTTTCAGAACAATCATCAATATCCTAAGTTAGTCGCTCCTCCTCGTGGGTGTCCTCAATAATTTTTACGAAAAATAGAGAAATAACAATATCAAATCGCGCGTTCGTATTGCATAACATATTTTGCCCAATAGGGCATTTCTGGAAAGCCAGGGAACAGAAAATACAAGCCTCATGTCATGTGTCGTCTTCAACTCAACACTAAATTCCAGGAGAGGATCAATTCCACAAGAAAGCAAGCGTCTCCATTTAATCTCTTTTTTCCTTCGTCCTTTTTGCCCCTCTTCCAGAATTCAAATGTCCTTATTTAGTATTGAAATGAGTGCACATGACAAACCGAAGCATCTAAGCCTACATGCAGCCCGTAAGCCGAACTTTAAAAAAAAAGCACCAAAACAAAAAAAATTGAAGGGATGCTCAAGTTTCATTACCCCGTATCCTGGGGAAATTTGAAGGGGGACAGTTTTTTAATTAATATAGTTCAAGAAAGCATAATAATTTACATCATTCCTATTGTTCTTCTGTTTTTGGGACCCTTATTTTTTTTAAGAGGCTGTGTAAATTTCATTGTTGCTTTTATTAAGCATGAGCGAAAAAATGACCCGCAACTTATTCTTTAATTACTTGTCATCATGCCGAAGCTGCATTCCTTGTATATTGGCCCTATCTGCTGTATTTACATATTACGTTATTAAAGTATTCCCTGGTTTAGATTGCTGTACCCTTATTTCGTTATCGGACTCGTCATTATCGCTGTTGCCCACATCCTCATCCCCATCTGTAATGTGTGTATTCACTCAATTCTTGTGTTATTTGTGCCGTTTTTCTCTGCCTTCCCATCGCATTCCCATACTCCCTACTGCATTTGATTGAGCTATTTTTGCTTCTGCTTTTATTTTTACTTTATTTTTTTATCTCTATTTAAAAAAAAGCTACTTCCTCCCTCTTTTCGCTAGGACACCATATTTGATTTGTTTCTAGAAGTGTACTTTATTTTACAAACTATCGATTTACTTTTCTCCTTAGTTCATCCGCCTCTCTTTCTTAATCTCTTAATCTTCATCCTCTATTACTTTGTATCTGATCTTGTCTCCAGTTTCTTGGTGTGTTGTTTGACTTCTTGTTATTTATACTGTCAATAATTTTGAGAAAAGAGATAGTGTATATTAAATTCACAAGTGCATCCACTCACTAATATATATCAGGAGTACACAAAGGCATAAGAAATATCACAGCTTTTTTTACAACCATCTTTATTACACTCCTCTCACAGAGCATTTATATGTCCATTGTCTCTAACATCCCTGAAGTGAACCCGTCAAAGTTCTTTACCAGGCGTGTGTCATTTGATGATTATGAGCCAGCAGTTATAGAGCCCACCGATGTTTTAAGCATCCATCCTCCTCCATATTCTTCTCAGACATCCTCTGAAGATGAGAATTCAAGTATTCAGGATGGTTTTAAAACTCCTGGAAAAAGTCCCTGCTCGATCGCCAAAAATTACCATTTAAAGTCTATTCTTAAAAAGCAGGAGGAAGAGGGTCCGATAAACACCGCACGGAAGCTTTATGAAATTCCGGGAACGGGTATCAAGAAATCGCTTTTAGATATGACCGACCAGGAGCTTACTCTTTTGGATTCGCAGTTCTCCACCAAAAGCGTCGATGTTGAAAAAAATTATAGATTTGATTCTGACCCCAGACTCTCTCCCTTGACGAATGCCGCCGCCGCTGTACGTAAGGGTGGTGCTGACTCATATTCATTCAGTTTGTTGAAAATGTCTGATTATCCAACCAAACCAATCATAAAGAAGAATTCCATTTGCTTGAACTTCAAGCATGCCAAATACAGTCAGAAAATGAACAGCAACAAATTCTATCTCATCTTGATATCGAAGTACAAGAGCTCACTATCCGCCATAGATTTCTATTTGGAAAACTATTCGAAGAGCGGAGATAACATTGTGATATGTGCATCTATTTCTAACGTCTTCGATCAAACGATGGTTGAAAGATGCATTTTGGATTTAGTTGGTCTGATATTAGAAAAGTTTACTGCTTACGATAAGGACCTGGCGATACAGGTCAACTTTGAGTTTTTCCACAAGATTGATTACATGTCAGAAACGTTAAATTTATATCAGCCAAGCCTGATTATTGTTGGATCCAGAGAAAATCGAAATAAGTACACCTCGATGGCCACAACCACAAAAAACTTTGTTCCTTTGGTTTATGTCGGTACAAATTATAAGCCGATGGGCTCGTCCGGTGGAGTGAAATTTAAGGCGCCGTTTAATTATGATAGATCTGCAAATCCGTTCAGCTCTTCAAAAAAGCCCATTCAATCTCTGATTCTCTCGCCGGAATTTGAGCCTACCGAGGTGTCACCACAATCTTCGCAATATTTCACAAAGAGCTCGTCATATCACACGAGACGGAGTAGTGATAGTGATGGTGGCCAGGGCAGCTCACAAAATGATAGTAGTGGCGGCTTCGATGCAGATGACGAAGATGATGATGATCCTTTCCGGGATCCTAAAACATCGCAGGGTTCAATGAGTGTACCTATGGTGAAGATTGAGAGTGTGGAGGAACCTTCTTCTCACAACAAAGTGAAGCCAACCTTCCCTTTTTTGAATGCTGTTCCGCACCTCAATCAGATAAGCCGAGCTGACAAAGAGTTGCAATCACTCCACCCGCATTCACGTGCAACATCTACCCCTTCTCTTGGAGCCACGGCTATTACTAAAACTAAGTCCAATCCGGCTTCATTCTCTGGTGCGTCATCTTCTAATGAGAAAAGCATGCCAGTATTGAGAAAAGTTACCACTATACCAGCTGTAATCACCCCAGCGTCAATTGAAAAGAATGCTTTGTTTGAACGTTATAACAGAAGAATGTCGTCTGTTAAAATTCCTACTGTACCAAAAAATGTGAACTTGGGAAGCACCTCTAATCTGTCAAGTCCTCAAGTTTCACCTACATCATCCTTAACTGAGTCCGGAGCTGGACCTACCTTACTCAACTCTTTTAAGTCAAAGCCGAAGATTTCAAGAACTGATTCCGATGATATAGCTGTTAAATCGAGTTCTTCTTCAGAGTCCTTGTTAAGGCCTCCATTGGAACGTAGCGGTTCCAGTTCTACTGTCAAATTCTTCAAAAAACTTTGGAAACACAAATAATCACTTCATACCAATTCATTGTCTGTCACAGGTATATTTATCTTCTTTCTGCTTACGCATCTCTGCAAAATCAAATTCAGTGTTTTCTCATGCTCTTGTTTTTTTTTAATATTTTGTGCATCAGTTTTAGGAGATGCATATCATCATTAATACCATTACGTTGTCTATATTGCATGTTTCCTGCTGTTATTTTAGGCTCATTTTCTGTTTCTAGCCGCCTTATATTATGTTACATCTGACGATATGTTAGACTGTTTTGTTCTGATAGAGTGAGTCCAAACATCGAGTGCTCAAATTTCATTTTTCTCCCACCCTCACGATTCTTTTTATAACGATTATAATGACTATATTCTAATATTGGAGGTTATGCTATTATAGCAGTAAAGTTTAAATGTATAATTTGTATGTGTACCTCTGTGCATGTACTACGTGCGTGTTTTCTTTCGGTTTTCCTTTCCTCACTTGCAGGAGAAAAATAATATTCACGCCAGAAAGAAAAATATGAATTTCAGCAGAGCTAGCTAGTAGCAGCACATCTCTGTCTCTCCCAATTACTCTATCATCGTCACTCATTAATCAGTTATCTTATATATATACCCTTATATTCTATACATTTGGGGAAAATTTTTACTGGTTTTCTGAAGCATTAGATGGGTATGTGTATCCGCTGATCTCTCTGAAGTTCTCCTTTATTGCCCTTGGGGTGACAAATCTAGCAACAAAGTTTGAGCTTCCGGCCTTATCGTTGGTACCAGATGCTCTAGCACCACCAAAGCACTGTTGACCAACAACAGCACCTGTTGCCTTATCGTTGATGTAGAAGTTACCAGCACTGTATCTCAACTTCTCCTCAGCAAGGCGAATGATAGATCTGTCCTTAGCAAATATCGAACCGGTCAAACCGTAAGATGTAGAAGAGTCAATCAAAGACAGTGTTTCCTCAAACTTGTCGTCAGGGAAAACGTAACATGTAACCAATGGTCCAAAGAATTCCTCCTTCAGGAATCTGTGGTCAGGATTCTTGGCCTCAACAACAGTTGGCTTGATGAAGTAACCGTTGGATCCATCGTACTTACCACCTGCCAAAAGCTCAAGCTCTGGGTCGGAGGCAATGCTGTCAATAAGTCCGCTAAGCTTCTTGAATGATCTTTCATGAATAACAGGACCCATGAATGCATGCAGTCCACCAACAACCGTGGTGTTAGTTGGTGTGATCTTGTTAGTCTCCTCGACCAAAAGCTTCTTGAATGCAGGCCAGATCGATTCACTAACGTAACAGCGAGAAACGGCAGAGCATTTCTGTCCCTGGAACTCGAATGCACCTCTAAGAGTGTTGTACACAGCATTCTTAAGGTCTGCACTCTTGTGAATCAGGTGGAAGTTCTTTCCACCAGTTTCACCAACGATACGAGGGAAATCTCTGTAGACACCCTTTGCAACGTTGGAGGCAATTTCACCCCACAAGCTACGGAAAACATGCGTGGATCCGGTAAAGTGTAAAGCGTTGAAGCTTGGGCTTGCAAGAACCTCCTTACTGACCGCAACCGGGTCACCTGGGATGAAGTTGATCACACCTTCAGGAAGACCGGCCTCCTCAAAGATCTTGTACATGAGATAGTTACTCAAAATGGAAGAGTCGGATGGCTTCCAGATAACAGTGTTTCCCATCAATGCTGGGGTTCCAGACAAGTTTGCGGCAATAGAAACAAAGTTGAATGGTGTAACAGCATAGACGAAACCCTCCAATGGACGGTATTCGACTCTGTTCCAGATACCATCCGGACCCTCGGCAGGTTGCTTGGCGTAAAGCTCGGCAGCCCACTTAGTGTTGAATCTTAAGAAATCAGCAAGTTCACCAATGCAATCAATTTCAGCTTGGAAAACGTTCTTACCTTGTCCTAACATAGTAGCAGCCAACATCTTGTAACGGTACTTGTTGCAAATCAAATCAGCAGCTTTCAAAAAGATGGCAGCACGATCAGCAAAGCTTGTGCTGGCCCATTTCTCCTTGGCAAGCAAAGAGGATTTGATGGCAGCTCTCACATCTTCGCTTGTAGCTCTGGCATACTGACCTAAGCTGTGCTTCAAATCAGCAGGGTTTGTGATAGAGCCATATTCTCTTCCCTGGCTGATCTCCTTACCGCCTATAACCAATGGAACAACAGAAGACTTGGAAGTATATGCTGTCAACTCCTTTTTCAAAGAAGCCCAGTCAACCTGGTCATCTTTACTGAAAACCTTGGTTGGTTCATTCCTAATCGAGCTTGGGGTTCTGAAAAATGCAAGGTTTGCTGCTCTTGCGGCACTTGATCCGAGTTGGTTGGTTCTAGACATCATTTCAAAGATTATTGTACTGATTTAACCTAAAAAGTTTACACCCTTGGGAACGATACTAAAGAGAAACATCGATGTATAAGCGGGGGAAGAGAAATTGAAAAAAGCGTGCATCGGCCGTTTATTTATACTGACGGAATATTTCATACACCTTGTAATCACTGATCATATCAGCAGAAACATGAATTTGAAGAAATTAATTGAGGCATCTTTCGCCGAAGTCCATTCGCTCAATATGGAAATTCCAGATGGAGAAATCAAAATTTTGCCAAAAAATTGGTTTCTCTTAGCGAGCCCAAAAATTATATTCTTCTCTGTGCGGAAACTTTTAGCGAGACTCCGATTCTTATCGATGTAGCACGAAGGGCATCATCTCGATTGACAGGTTCCCAAAGTGGGATCATAGATGCCTTTTATATATTTCTCAATTTATTCTTTCACCTCGCTCATCTTACGACTATCCGTATCAGTTTGCCGATCAATTCGATGGGGGTTTCTTATTCCGATCATACTACAAAAATGAATGGGATAAAATAAGGGAGGTATACACATCACGTGAGCCTCGGAGATTCCGTAAGGTGGGGATTTAGGATTTGCTACCCCGCATAGCGAGAAAGACACCATAAAATTAAGCCGAATTAAACATACACGATTTTGCCATTTCTTACATAAGCTTATAAATTATCGTAATTCCTATCTGGCGACTATATCAATATGTAACTTTTACGAATATCATAAAGTATATTGAGTGTTATTTGCAATAATGAGCCATTCCATTACATTCGAAAAAAGAGATAAGGTTTTCAGGATTCACCTTAATAACCCAAAGGGTTTTAACTCTCTTACGATCCCGCAGTTCCTAAAAGTTAAAGAATTAATTGACCAAGCTGATCAAGATAATGATACTCTTGCTACATTAATAACATCTTCAGGAACTTTTTTTTCCGTCGGTGTTAATATTAAAAGTATAAGCAAGATGACGGGAAAAACGGAAAATTACTATTTGTCTGAAATATCTTCCAAAAATATGCTTTTGGTGGATGTCATGCTTCGACACAAGAAGTTGTTGATTTGTGCATTGAATGGTCCTGTTATCGGCTTAGTTGCATCCCTTGTCTGTCTCTGTGACCTTATATATGCTATCGACATGAATAAAGTTTATATGAGTTTTCCTTTTACTGCCATTGGGCTCACAAATGAATGCGGGGCTTCTGCCAGTCTTGTTGCTAGGATCGGCTTAAGTAAAGCATTAGAAATTATATGCTTAAATAAAAAACTAAGTTGCCGGGAAATGGTTAAGCTCGGTTTTTTGAACAGGGTCTTTCAATTTCAAAATATAGATGAATTTAATGAGTATATCATTGCCAAATTGAATGGCAAATTAAGAAACCTTGACAGGAAAGCTTTGATAGAAAATAAACGTTTGGTGAAGCAGGACTTCAGAAGCAAGGTGGAAAGTGTGGTACTACGTGAAAGTATGATGGGTTTAGATAAGTGGGTGGCGAACAATCCCCAAAAGGCATTTTCTTCATTTTTGCAGAGTAAGAGAGAAAGCAAAATTTGAAACATTGTTTTTCCTTTCTAATGCTATTATTGTTTTTTTTTTCAGGTTCAATCTGATCCCCATAGAATAAAATTAGGTTATACCTATCAGGAAATCCTTCAGATAAAGCGTCACTTACAGAGCATGCTTTTAAAGCAGATAGCCTCACGATTGAAAATTGTGTGTTTGTAACCGATTTATTACTATGTTATTAAACATTTTTCGATTTTACCGTGTTAATTCGTATATTTCCGGATTTTACCTTTCTCCATCAAAATGAAATTTAAGAAAGCCAGTTTGATAAGGAAAGTAATAACGTTAATTGAGCAACAGATTAAATATAATATATGTCATTCAAATATTGGTATTTTTATTTTTTATTAATCCTTACAAGAAACGCAAATTTCTCCAATCCCAGAATTGATCTATTGCATGCTATCATTTGAGTTAATTAAGCCTTTGTATGCAAGAATAATTGCATAAACAACGGCAGCATTATGTATTATGTCATCAACTGAGATAAAGAGTTTTGGAAGAAATGTTGCCGGTATTTTGATCAATATTTCTAAGACTTTTAAACATCTATAAGCATCATGGAAAGCGGTTCTCTGATATCCAACGCTCTTGATATATACCATAAAATCTAGCACAAATTATCCTGTCGATGTCATTCTATTTCAACAAATTATTGTTCCCTTACCTACCTCCGTCTTCCCTAGTTATTGTGTAATTTGTAACGCTTTCAATTGTAGGATCTTTTATGTATTCATCAGTCCTTTCTTGTACAGGTGCAATTTGTTTAGTATATAGCTCTGACATATTCTGCCGTCCGACAGTTGTAGACTTCACCTCATTTTCCTTTTTCTGTGCCTTATTTTTGTTCGTAATTGATCTCCATGCGCTCAGTAAAAGAACAGCAATAAACATAATGGCAAATATTCCTGCTCTTGTCAACTCCCATCTGAATTGTTCTATATTCGAGCGTAGACCAGACATTAGCTCACTAATAATTCTGTTATTCAAATCTGTATTTTTCATCTCCAAATTTCTTTGTCTGAGATTGTTTTCATGCTTGAACTGACTTAACTCTATTTTAATGGTATCGTCGTTCAACTGTATTTTTGTGCTCATTTCATCGAAGAGTCCGTTTATCAATCTTTTAAGAAGAATTGATGAATTCTGTAGATCCATCAAAGCGATCTCTCTTGAATTTGTCACCTCAACCTCCAATTCGTTTCTTGCAGCTTTAAAGAGGTAGTTATTATTTTCAATGTCAACTTTGGGAGCCATCTCGGTATGAACCCAATACATTTTTGTTTTGGTCGACTCTTTAACAAGATTCATCACAATCTCAGATTGCCTATTAGTAAAACCACCTGCTTTCAAATCATTAACTATTGAATCGGTGTCTAAAAAAGATTCCACTGTTACTCTTTCATCCTTTCTTCGAGGTTTCTCGACCGATCTCACTGGTGTAGAAGTATCACTTGCATAGCTTTCATCTTTATTTTCATTTCCACTCCTCTGTTGTCTTCTAGATTGTTCCTGCTTTTCCGCTTGTTGTCTCTCAAATTGCTCTATATTAAATAGATCGTGCTTTCGGATAACCATCGGCAACCTGAGAAATTTAAAATTGTTGGCGTTATTTATTTCAATTATAGCATTGGTAATGTTTTCTCCAGTGGTTAATTTATTCTGACTACCAGTCTGTTCTTGCATGCAAATTCCAGAATAGCTCAGATTTCTTTTGTACAGTAAGAATCTAGGAATGTTGATCCTTATCGCACGAGTTCTGCATTGATGGGATCGTATTCTTGTCCCGAGCTGAAATATTTTAGAAAACATGAGAGATACATGCACAAGACTCGGTAATCAAAATATTCCACGTATATTACTATTTCTTAAAGTTATATGCGATGATGATGATGATGATGATGATGATGATGGACCTCTTTTTCGTTTTCAAGTACGGCTGGCTCGGTATCCTAAGTTGCCACACTTCTTTTCGGGCAATCCAAGGGAATTTAAAGAGAGTAAAAATGAATGGTAGAAGCAGACGCGTCGATCATTAAACAGAAAGACGCTTGGGAAAAAAAATATTACTCAAATAAAATGCACTGACCTAACAACTCTGGAAAGATGAAGTCATGTTTAATTAATGTGAGTTGATAGAGGAAATTATCTTACAATACAGTTGGGATTATTACGAAAAGCCAGAGAATCAACAAGATGTCTGAAATACTATCTAAGCCCAAAAGTGAAATGTCAGAGAAGGAGCTTCAGGAGCTTGAGCAATATGAGTTCAATCATGGACCAATGAGATTGTTATCCAAAGCAGTGAAAGATAGCAGTACTATTCTAATTTCTCTACGGAATAATCACAAATTGATAGCGAAGGTGAAAGCGTTTGATCGTCATTGTAATATGATCCTTGAAAATGTGAGAGAATTCTGGAACGAAACTGCACCAAATGATCGAAAAAGAAAGATTGTGAGAGAACGATTCGTTTTGAAAATGTTCTTAAGAGGGGACTCCGTCATTGTTATATTGAATCATAATTCTGAGAGCAAATGACGTTTGCTTACATTACTATAGATATCACTTGGTATAAGAGTGCTGTGGGTTGTTTGGCATCTTGATTTTATTTCACCCCACTCTTGCATGTAGACTTTTTAATGTCATCATAATAAATTGTATTTTAATATTCTCGGAAAGATCTTCGATGATTTTGAACTGTATTTTGAATTAATGTGCGATGTGATACTTGCGAAAGATAAGAAAAGGCCTTTATCTACTAGTTAAACTGATGGTTAACTTAATTTGCACTGCTCGGACGGAAATCTTTTTCTTGTCGATTTCTTCATCCCAAGCTTTAATTCTCTTCAACAGTTTCCCCTTTAACATTATTGCCTGGTTTATGTTTATTGTTTCTTGACTTAGATGATCACATTGACAAATGAACATTTTATCGTGGAATTATTTCAGTCTAGTTGTAAAACATACTGTACACAGTCTTCGACCGAATTTGCGATATTCTAGGGGAAGAATCAGGATATCTAACATTGGAGTAAGATGTTTGTCTTCAAATGATTATTGCTTCCCTAAAACAGATGTGGCACAGAGTTATATGGGATATCTTAATTACACTATTGATACAAAGCACAATCCTATTCGAGTATCCTCAAACAAAGAATTGGCAGAAAGAATGGATAGGATTCCATTGGAGAATTATAGAAATTTTATCATAGTTGCCCATATCGATCACGGTAAGTCTACCTTAAGTGACCGATTACTCGAAATTACAGGTGTTGTTAATCCCCATGCCAAGAACAGTCAAGTTCTTGACAAGTTGGATGTTGAAAAAGCGCGTGGAATTACAGTTAAAGCACAAACAGTTTCAATGATATATCACTACCGCGGAGAAGATTATCTACTTCATTTGGTTGATTCTCCTGGTCATGTAGATTTCAGATTGGAGGTCAGCAGATCGTATGCCTCATGTCAGGGTGCAATTCTATTGGTGGATGCTGCCGAAGGAGCAAAAGCCCAAACTGTGGCGAACTTCTATCTTGCTTATTCAATGGATTTGAAGCTTATACCAGTTATTAATAAAATTGATCTTGATACAGCAGATATACCCAGAGTTGAAGAGCAGATTGAAAATATGTTTGAGCTTCCTAAAGATGACATTGTTCATCTAAGCGCTAAAACTGGAAAGAACGTTAGGTACCTTCTCCCCAAGATAATAGAAAGCATTCCCCCTCCTCTAAATTGTCAGCGTGATGCTCCCTTTAGAGCACAAATAGTGGATTCGTGGTATGATTCTTATCTTGGTGTTATATTGCTGATTAATATTGTTGATGGGACAGTTCAGAAAGGTTCCAAAATAAGTTCCTACAGAACAAAGAATAAATTTGAGGTTAAAGAAGTTGGCATAATGTATCCGGATAGAACACCGTTTCCGAAATTAGTGGCAGGGCAAGTGGCCTATATTATTCCGGGATTGAGGAATCCCAACGATGTCTACGTTGGAGACACGTTGTATGATTCGAACTTTTCTGTTGAACCCCTAGAAGGATTTGAAGAACCCAAACCTATGGTTTTCGTTGGAGCATTTCCAACACAAGGTACCAACTTCAAAAAAATGGAGGAGAGCTTAAACAATCTTTTCTTAAATGATCGTTCCGTCACTTTTCAAAGAGCTACTTCTGTAGCTTTAGGTCAAGGGTGGAGGCTTGGCTTTTTAGGATCTCTTCATGCCTCTATTTTCAAGGAAAGACTACAGAAAGAGTATGGCGAAGACCTTATCATTACGGCACCTACTGTCCCATATAAGATACACTATAAAGATGGTATAGAGCAGATTGTTTCCAATCCGGATGATTTTCCTGATAGCTTGGAGAAAACTAAAATATCATATTTTAGTGAACCTTATGTGGATGCATATATGTCATTTCCAAAGGAGTATGTTGGTAAAGTTATGCAACTTTGTAATGCAAATAGAGGGGAGCAGGAAGATATTCAGTTTTCTCCTACCGGTATGGTGTTCTTGACCTATTCAATTCCTACGGCCCAATTAATAGATGACTTTTTTGGGAAATTGAAAGGTGTCACTAAAGGTTATGCTTCATTAGACTATGAAGATGCTGGCTACAAACCTTCTGATATTTATAAGCTAGAGATCTTGGTCAATGGAGAGGGAATCGATGCATTATCAACAGTTCTTCATAAATCGGAGATAAATAGAAATGCAAAAGAGTTCGTTCAGAGATTCAAGAAATTCATGAGGATTCAGCAATTTGAAGTTGTCATGCAGGCAAAAGCAAATGGAAGAATCGTTGCTAGAGAAACGATTCATGCGAGAAGAAAGGACGTTTTGGCGAAATTACATGCTGCAGATATTAGCAGAAAGAAGAAGCTCTTAGCAAGACAAAAAGAAGGCAAGAAGCTTTTAAAATCAAGGGGTCAGGTGCGGATACCACCACAAGCTTATCAGGCCTTTTTAAGAAGGCAGTAAGCATTAGATTACAAGCATTATCGTTCACATATTTATTTATTTGTTTTCTGTATATATAATGGCAAGAAAAGGTTGGTTATATAAAGTTATCAATCTAAAAATATCTGTAATTCAATCGGTGATTAATATGAAGCAAGAACGTAAGCAAATGGCCACAATTTAATGAATGATATTAACCACAAAGTAAACAAAAAATAACTTATTGATAAATCATGCCTCAAGAGAAGAAAGATAGTGTTCACAGTCCAAAGCAGCCATACATCCTGTACCGGCAGATGTGATGGCTTGTCTATACTTCTTATCCTGAACATCACCAGCAGCAAAAACGCCGGGCACGGATGTCAAAGATGAATCTGGTTTTGTCTTGATGTATCCGGTTTCATCACACTCAATCTGATCCTTGAAAATTTCGGTAGCTGGCTTGTGTCCGATAGCGTAGAATAATCCATTAACAGCCAAATCCTTTGTTTCTCCCGTTTTAACATTTTTTATGCCAAGTGCATTGAGGAATTTACCGTCACCCTTTGTATCAACACTAACCGTGTTGTACAAGACCTCCATCTTTGGATTATTCTGCACCCTCTTCTGCATAATTGATGAAGCTCTCATGTGGTCCTTTCTAACAAGCATGTAGACCTTGGAGCCGTATTTAGTAAGGAATAAAGCTTCCTCACAAGCAGAATCTCCTCCACCAATGACTGCTAAAGGCTTATTTCTAAATATTGGGACTGCTCCGTCACAAACCGCACAAGCAGAAATACCTCTCTGCCAGTATTTATCCTCACCTGGCAAATGAAGTCTCTTTGCTGAGGCACCAGTAGAAATAATTACAGAATCAGATGTGATAGGCTCAGCATCCTCGTTGAACTCAGTCCAAAGTTTGAATGGTTTACTGGAGAAGTCAACCTTGGAGATTGTCTCTGTTATAATTTTTGTTCCAAACTTTTCAGATTGCTTCTTCATGTTATCCATCAAGTCTGATCCCATAATGCCCGCTGGGAAACCTGGGAAATTCTCAACCTCAGTAGTGGTTGTCAATTGTCCACCTGGTGCAAATCCATTGGCCATCATTCCTTCGTAAAGAACCGGCTTAAGTTCTGCCCTTGCCAAATATATGGCAGCAGTATGTGCTGCTGGTCCGGATCCGATTATAGTGACTTTGTTGTGTGTCATCCTTCTAAATTGCAATTGAATTCCTTTCAAAGCTGAAAAAGTTCTTGCCATGAAACCTTGATTTATTGGAATCTTAAATCGGGAAAAAAAGAAGGGCGCCGAAAATGTGTTGCAAGCGATAATTCCATGTAATTTCGGGATTCCAAAGCATGTATATATATACTAATGGGCTTCGTCGCACTCTCATCGGATAGGAAACACTGCAGGGAGAAAAAAAAATTTAAGGCTGTAATAGAAAAAAAATTGTATACGGGAAAAAGTAGATCCTTCTTCAATTTGTAATATCAGCTAAATTCTAGAATTGTCACTGATTAATTATTGTTTGAGTACTCGAACCCGAGAAATACGCGACCCATATTTTTTTCTTCATCGTAATCTTGTCACTTAACTGACGGAAAACCCCGTTTTACACCTCTTGTCTAATTAACTTGAGATATTTGTCAGCATTAAACAAAGTCGTACACATCACTTCTTATAAGTGTAAAATATATAGCATCTCATGGGGTTTGGGAACAACGGCCGACTATAGGAATTTTGTGGGGTTCATCAAATTTTTATGTTCGTTTAATTTGCCAAGGCAAAGTTCTTCACCTCCGGTGTTGCAGATAGTTTTGGATTTAATATCACGGAATTTAACCAAAATTCTAAGGATTTCCTTCGTTTTTCGAGAAAGTGAGCACCAAATCTATTTTGATAAAAATAAGTCTTGGGGGGAAGTTCTGGAATGTACGTTGCTTGACTGTACAGGCTGTTGAGTTGATCTTTAAATTTGACAAAATCGTTGTACCTTCTCCTTGCTATTATTTTTGTCCCTCTTAGCGTGTAAAATGATATGGTCCATACCGTATATTTTCCACTGTTGTTTCCTCTGATAACGATTGGATCGCCCAAAGTACAGCTTTTGCACCATACTTCCCCTTCATTTTGTCTTCGGCTATCTGCAAACATTCCAGAACTTGTATTATCCTGTATATTTATTGGTACCGGTGCCACTATATGTAGGCTAACATTGTGTTCGTCTTCCTGTGATGTGTCCACGTTATTGGTATGTTCCATGTGAATTTTGTAAATTGAATTCTCCCAAGTATGTTCTCGTGTTATGTTTTCTATATTACCAGCGTTATCGTTTGACAATACTTCAAAATAATATACATGTGTATGTGTTGCTTTGTCCGGATTTTAATATTTAAGCAAAGTCAGTTCATATGTTGTGATTTCCATTAACGTGATTCTAATCCTGAAATATCGGATGAGTTATCTTGACGTCAACTTGAATTTTTGCAGGAGATAAAATACAGATATCTTCTATACTGAGATTTTAAAGCCATCAAATATTTTTAGCACCAGTTTTCAGATTTCTCAACCTCACTCATACTAAGCACAATTCAATATCTCTATTTTTAAGGCTCACTCAGGGATACTGGTGCCAGTATTGGATTCAAAATTATGGGCACTCTTACGGCCACGTTGTTCCGTGACTCTTTACTGAAAAAGAACCTTGCAACAGTGATAAGGTGTAATATTTCGTCACGATTTGTTCACAACGACATTCACGAATCAAAGAAAGGTACACCGAGAGAAAAGAAACTGGAAAAGCAAAATGTTTCCTCTTCAGTTCCTTGGTATTTACGACCTGAAAAGTCACCTAGGGTTGTATCTCATTTGAATGAAATTTCAATGCCTGAGCTTCCGAGAGATCATCCTGAATCTTTGAAGCTAATAGTAGAGTACTTAGTGCAGAAATTGGGTATGGATGACGTTAAAGTTTTTGACCTGAGGGATGATTTCGGCCAAGTTATCAATGATGGTGCAAAGTTGATGAGTAATTTCATGGTGATTGGAACCGGAAAAAGTGCCAAACATTTGCAGAAGGCGGCAGAGCTTCTGAACTATTTTTTAAAGCATAAGTTGAACGAAGTTCCCTCAACGGAGGGCTTGTTTTCCAACGGTGAATTCAACAAAATTCAAAGAAGATTAAAGAAGAAAGGAAGGGGAGCTCCGCAATATGCAAAATTCAGCTATGGTGCATCTCCGAACACGTGGGTTATGATGGATTGTAAAATTGATGGCATTTACGTGCATATGTTAACCAAAGAGAGAAGAGAAAATCTTAATTTGGAGAATTTATGGTCAAAAGATAAATTAAAGTACCCGATCAAACAGTCAAAGGAGAAAAATGACAATATTCTATCTGGTTTACGGTTTTACCACACATCAACTTCAAATGGAAATTGCCGGCCATTTTCTTCAATTCGAACTATATCTACAGTCGAAGATATGACTACAAAAACATTTAATCCTTTCACTTCAAAAAAGCATGACTACCGAAGTAGATTCCGTGCGTTAAAGAATATACATCTCAGCAACCCAGAAAGTTGTCCGCTTGAAAAGATAAAGGATCATTACGATGCTATGCAAGCCAACGGCTTTGCTCTCACTTACAACGATGTGTACGAATATCTTGATCTTGTCTTTGCTTCTCCAGAATTTTATCGAGGTATAACCCGTGATGCAGATGTCTATAATAAACGATATCAGTATGCACTCAAAGTGTTGAGAAGATACAGGCCGGCATTGTCAAATCCAGAGAGCATAAAAAAGCTTCTTTTTCTTTTCACATTAGCTGGTTCACAATATGATAATAGCAAGTTTATAACCATTGATAACGTTGAATCATTAAGCCAAGAAACGGCAAATTGGAAGAACATTTTTAGGTACAGCCCAAGAATACATATGCTCCGTAAAGTGTTCACGCATTTCTCCTCATATTTTACACTCTCAGATTTGGCTTTAATGGATGTCATCTGTCTAAGTATTTTTATTAATCGGGGCGATTGGTTCTCCGCAAGAAACGTTATTGAATACGCTTTGAAAAGAGCAGATTATAATGTTCTAATATGTTGTTTAAGACTAATAGCTGTTAATGGCAATGTCAATTGGTCCCAAAAGTTTTTGGATGAGTACTATCCTTTACTCCAGAAAAGTAGGTGCTTCAAAATTGAAAATGAAATTTACTACATCAAACTTTTGCTATCACACTGTGATCCTAGTGGTAATCATTACAAGGGCATTAGAGATAATCTTTAAGCGTTGGTACTTGTATTTTTCATTCTGCATAATTGTGTATATAACAATCCATATAAATAGATATAATTCAAGTTTGAAATTGATTAGCAAAGTTAATATCCGTATATTTTGAATGCAACATCATTTAAGTGATTTTGGTGTCATGATTCCTGTTCTAGTATAAGCTTGTACCATCTATAGTAGCATGGAATGATACCGTCGCTCAAATTTAAATGTATAAAGTACTCTCCCAAATTTAACTTGTCACCCGGTTTAATTCTTACCAGGACATTTTGAAAGCTTATAAGACCAATAATACTTGTGTCTGTGAGCCTTGCTATATGAAATGTTGAACTAATTGAGTGAACCTCTTCAATAGTGCTAATAGTTATACTGCTGTCCCGCTCATCCATTTTCCTTATTGGTTGATCGTAATTCAGTACAGCATTCATCGTACTGATCTTACTCAGTTGATCGCTTAGTTGTCTTGTGAATGGACCATTATAAACTCTCTCTAGCTGCCTAACGCTTCCTTTAGGAAGATGGAATGAATTTGTAACTTTGGTCAGCTTGTTTTCCGACGTGTGTTCATATGCAGTTATATCGTGATATGATCTGATTTTTGTAAAATTATCGTTTACACGTGAAATTGAACTGTTATGGGATCCCTCTGACAGACTCTTGAATAATCTTTCTAATTTTGTGTTGTTATTTCCTGTCACTTTTCTTGGTCTCTTTTTGAAGAGACTTTTGGTGATGGATGAAACGGTTTTTCCTTCTACTGAGTTTATAAAAAGTCTTGTCTTATCGGCAAGTGGTGTTCTCTTCTGTTTCATTCTAACACATTACTTGTGACAATTGCGGCCATCAATAAGGTATATTAGTTTATACAAAATATATCTAAAAGCAACACAAATTCTGAGTATCAACTTGTTTCCATTTAGTAAATAGAGAACAATAAAAAGAATAAAATAAAAAATAAAATAAAATAAAAATGACATAGAAGATACTTCAAATAAAACAAAAAGGTACAATTAGCTTATCAATGTAGTTAGAGTACATATTGAAAATATTCAATCTATGATACAAAAAGCCTACTACCAGAGCTTAATATCTGTCGTTATATCTGTTGTTATGGTGATCTCCGTATTCATTTTCCCTATTTGGATAGGAACTTTCATGATTTGAATAATCATTTCTGTACCTATTTCCAGCATAGTCTCCCCTTCCTCTACCTCTACCACTGTTACCATAACTTCTCCTCTGATTATATCCACCTCTACCATAGCCTTGGTTGTATCCATTGTTGTATTGTTCGTTCGCATTTCCATGTGGATTATAACCATAGTTATAGTTTCCCTGATTGTATCCCCTATTCCCGTATTGATTGTTATAGCCACTATTATACCCACTTGTCTGCGAATTGTAATTTCCAAATCCGTTTTGATTTCCAAAGCCCAGATTTTGTGGCCCACCAGAGTAACGGTTAAATTGCTGTGTTTGCTGATAACGATCTGAATTATACTTGTACATATCGAGATAGCTTTTGTAACCTCCAACACGATTGCTATACTCTGTCTTGCCATATGGGCCAACATATTGACTATAGTCAATATTTGTAGGAACTTCGAAATGATTACCCCTATAAAATCTGTTATGGCTGTGTCTAACATTGTCCTTGTCCTGTTCCGTTAAAATCAATAAATGAGAAATATATCCATTTAAAAGCATTGATTTTCCTTTAGCCTTAGGTGGCATTCTGTAGCTTAACTCCATGTAAGAATTGTTAGGCACATCCACATATTGCTCGGTATTTACTCCCGCAGTAGCCTTGAGTGGAAATTTTCTCTCGCCCTTTGGATCAAACTCTTGGCATGGCATCACTTTGCCAGATAATCCGGCTTCTCTACCATGAAATTGCAAAACCGGTCCATCCACATTTGTGTTATTTTCATTTTTGTCGGTATAAAGTGTCTTAAACCATTTGAAATGAGCATTATCACGACCAATCAACAAAATTTCATGCTTCAATGTATTTCTTTCAACTTCTTCTGGTGTCAGACTCCCATATTTCGATCTCACAGCTTTGAGAAGCCTTTTTTCGTCAATAAATGGAAGCAGAGATATTCCTTGCCAAGACATTTTGGCTCCATTCATATCCACCTGAAACTCTTTAGGATAGAAATCAATAATTTCAGAATCTTCATCGCACATCAAAGGTCCAAAAACATCCGGAAGGTTGTGCTTAGAAGCTGCTGGAAGCACACTCATCAATTGCTCAAAAGGTTTAAATGGCTCTCCTCTTTCAAATGTAACATCAATATCCGTTAAATTTTTAAAGTCCAAGGCGAACGGAGCATAATGGAATGGATAATACCAATTCCAGGAAGGGCAACCCTGATAGTAATATAATAACACCCATGAAATACCTTCAACATATCCCTTGACCATATTTCTGCGAATTTGCTCCAATTGTTCCTCATCTTGAGTGTGAAATTTTGCCTGATAATATCTCTTTCTAAATCCTGGTTCCCACATTCTGATCACATCGTCATTATTATCGACTAATGCTCCCGAAGTGGATTCCTCTGTATCCGAACTGAATGCAGAATCGGTATTCCTTTTCCTGGAGTCATCTGTCGTAGAAGCATCAATTGGCTCACTACTGCTATAATTTTTGGTCTCAGCATCATCCTTCTGTGTTAAATTTGCATTCGCAATATTTTGTCTCAAGATGTCGGCAACACTTTGATTTGCCGAATTAGCCTTAGATATTGTGTTTATGTTCTGAACAATTTCGTTATTGGACATTTTCAAACCGCCTGACATTTTACCTGTGTTTAAATTGGTCAAAGTCATGTTTTGTGAAGGCATAATCGGTGCATTATCTTTGCCCTTAGAAACAGTTTTAAGAAGTTCGTTCTTTATTAAGCTTCTTTGGTCCTTTTCAATTTTTCTTCTCTTGTAATTATCCTCCCTACGCCTATCTTTCTCATGCTTCTTGTACAAAATAGTATCTTCCATACGTCCAAGCTCCTCCAGCAATGCTTCAACCCCAGCAAGATCAAGCTGCCCATCACAAGTAATATATCCCTTTAGTCTTGGCATAATTCGTTTCCAAATAGAGACTAGAGTGTCAATGCTACTATCCCTGACATCAAGGCAAGGTAAATGTGGTAAAAAATCATTACCACAAAAGAAGCACATGAACACCCAATCATCGATCGCTCTTTCCAAGTCAAACTTGAACGATAGCCTTGGGATGGAAAGCTCAACAGCTAAATACTCTCTTAAAATACCTATGTGAAGCCAAATAAAGGGTTTTTTCTTGTCAATAAGTTCAATCTGGTTACGTGTCTGTTGATCAATTCCAAACTGATCCATATTCCTCAACTTTCTTTGAAGCTGATCCTTAGCGTAAACATCCTCTCTGAGAACACGGAAATGAGGCTCATGAGTGGCTAATGATAAGAAGATAAGGTCAGCATCCAAACCATAAATACAATGAGTGGTATTCGGATTATATTCTGGATCTGATCGTTGTGATCTAATAAAATTCATAATTTTGTGTTCACCTTCCCCTGGAACTGAAGAATCACTGATTATGACTTGGAGTTTACTCCAACCAGGATCATTAGCAAGTTTATATGCAACCCAAAATCTCAGCGATTCAGCAAGAATATCCATAAATGGAGTTCCTGGTGTAATAGCATTAGAATCCCATGTCTTCTTGTGTCTAATACTCTCGTCAATCACTTCACCTCTGCCCTCCATCTCTTCCATCTTTCTTTCTCTCTCCTCATTTGATATCTCTGCATCTCTAGCAGATCTAAATCTTCTGGATCTTTGCTGATTCATCTTTGCTCTGGGAGCAACGCCATCCACTGCTATCATTAGAAGCTTCCTGGGACGAGCCATATTAAGTACACGATTCGTATACTCGAACACTGCAAGCATCATTTCATCTTCGGATTCAGGGGCCGGTTTGTTTTCAGGATGAGAACATGGATGAACAATACCGTTCATATCCAAGTAAAGGTTATCAAGTTCACCGTTCGGATTTGGGGCTGAATAATCAAGTGGTTGTTCAATTCCCCCAACAATAACTGGATCGTCCTCAATAACAGGAGATATGATCTTTGGATACTTTCGAGATAGCCATCTGAAAAGTGACGGGACACCCATTTTTTCTGCACTTTATTCTTTCCTCCTTATTCCTGGTAATAATCAGGTTAATAGGATTCAGGTTATTATATTTAAAAGAGATTCAGCAAAAGAAATAAATGCATATATGTATCTGAAAACGGCTGAAATCCCAACGGTGAAGTTTTTTTAATTCGCTCACAATTATTCTCACTTTTTTCCCCGAGCTGTTTATTTTTGCACTTTGGGTCTACTGGGATTTGTAGATTTCCCTCCGATATGTTGATTTGCTACCAATCAAATTCCGTGTATATGGTTGGCAACGGAGCCTTTATCTGAGTACATTGTTCTTATGTTTGTCAATATTAAATTGTTGTCGTCAGTAAATTATGATTGCGCATACCAAGTACGAATGCTTTCATTTGGTAAATTAAGGTCTCCTCGATTTCATAAGAAAGATGCCAAACATGATGACAAGTTTATACATGATTATTCGGTTCTTCCATATATGATCCAGTATAGAGTCCCTACAGATTCTGAGTTGAAAGCAGGGCCCCAACCATATGCAAATCCTATAAAATTCATTTTTGAAAAAGGAGGAGTCGAGTCATTTGACTGGTCCGAAAACCGACTTAGGTTCAATCGTTTTCCCTTAATTGATAGCAATATATTGGCCAAAAGATCAAAGAGACCCAGAAATGTTAAGATTTTGACATCAGACTTTATCGAGGATTCACTTTACAACCCAAATTATGGTTACTTTTCTCGGGAGGTTGTTATTTTTCAGCCAGGTAAACCGTTCAATTACCCTGAACTTAAAGATAGGGAGGATTTTATGAATCAATGGCTGCATGCTTACAAGAAATATGATGATCGGAAGCGTGCTACGTTCTCCCAGGGGAAAAGGAAAGATAGTACTGATAAAATTCGAATGTCTTCTCAAAGCAAGAAAATAACGGGAAGTGAAAACTCAACGTCTCTTGAAAATCCGTCTTTGCAATTATGGCATACTCCAACAGAACTTTTTCAGCCTTACTATGGTCAGGCATTGGCTAAATATATTTTGGCAAATTATAAGATGAATAGTTTTCCATACGGTGATTTGATTATTTATGAAGTTGGTGCTGGTAATGGAACTTTAATGTTAAACGTTTTGGATTATTTAGAACAACATGAGCCAGAAGTTTACAGAAGGACAAAATACAAAATTATTGAAATATCGACAAAATTGTTCGTCAAGCAGCATTCTCGTATAACGAGACATATGGACAAAGTGGAAATTATAAATAAAAATGTATTGGATTGGGACGAAGTTGTTGATGAGCCATGCTTTGTCATTGCTTTGGAAGTGTTTGACAATCTATCACATGATGTCATTAGATATGACATTAGCGATAACAAGCCATATCAAGGTTACGTATTAATTGATGAGCATAATGATTTTCGGGAATTTTACTCACCCGAGTTGGAACCGTTTACTGCAAAATTTTTAAGATGCAGAGAAAACAGTGATACACCAATATCCCAAATTCCAGATCACCCTGTTAATCAATTGAAATTTGTGAAAAAACTGAAGAATACCTTCGATCCATTGAGAAATGGGTTATCCGATCCTGAATATGTTCCAACAAGATTATACAAATTCTTTGAAATTCTAAAGACGTATTTTCCTAATCATCAACTTTTGGCCTCCGACTTTTCTAGCCTTGATAAAACTATCAAAGGTTATAATGCTCCAGTTGTTCAGACAATGTTACGAAATAATATGGTCAATACAGATTCATATATGTGCGATCAGGGATTCTTTGACATCATGTTTCCCACTGATTTTGAAGTTATGTCAAGTATATATAAGGAAGTCACAGGAAAGGTGTGTAACACCTGTACCCATGAAGATTTTCTGAGAACATGGGGAGATGTTGATGCAACAACAACAAAATCTGGAGAGAATCCAATGTTGGAATTATATTCTAATGCATCGTTTATTTATAGCTAAGCTTATTTATCTGGCTGATTTTTCTTTTCATTATTCTGTACATAATTATTTATTGTCCATGTGACTCATATCACGTGTTCTGATTTTGCGTAAATGTTTTTTTTTTGCTTTTTTTCTCGAAAACCTTTCCATTAGGTTCGCCACACATCCTCTTAGTTCTAGATTAATCTGGAAAGCCCGCGCAGTGAATGAAATTCTAGATCCGATCTGATATTTTCCACGAGAAGTTTCCCGAAGATTCTTTACCAAATGAGGTAGTGGCAATAAAATTCAGGATTATTGGTATTTAAACCGAAGAATTTGTTCTCTATCTATAATTTTTAGTTCCACTCTCTCAAACTCATATACCAATAGAAAAGCCAACAACAGTATTATTACAAATCATCAAAACAAAATAGCTTTGCAAAAATGTTCGTTTTTACCCCTTATGTCCCTACAGGATCTTGTGTCTTCCAAGTTCCTTCTAGTTATCGTCGTTATGAGTTACATGAGCAATTAATGAAAAGGGAAAATGAGTTGAATAAGCCAATTCTTCATACAACTGAAGATGAACAAAATTATTATCTTCTAATGGAAAAAAGGAATATGAGTTCGTGTTGCTTTGATATCCGTCCTTTCACAAGTTACGAGATTCAGGTTTCAGATGGCTCTCTCATGATCACATCTGAAGTTGATAGCTACACTGAAACTCTTGAGCTTCCAGAAGATGCAAGCAATCATTTTAGTTATAAACTTATGGATGAAGGATACACTTTGTTGATTTCTATACCAAAGATGAAGCGCCTCCCTTTTTTAACACGGCCAACTTGCCTTGAACAAAGTTCAAACAATTCTTCATCAGCTTCTTCACTTGATGGCACACCAAAAAATTCAAAGACACCTGTTGCAATAAATGTCACAAAAAGCGAACCATTGGCTTCTCATGATTATGATATAAAGGTTAATGTTTATCATGGAAGAAAGGATGGCCCAGAGGAAAGCAGGAATAAGTCGGAGATCGATAATTTAGTTAATTCTGATAAAGCAAAAACGAAAGAATTACAGAATGATAGCACTAATATTAAGAATAAATCTGAAATAGAGCCTATTGGTCACAAATCTGGAAGTTCCAATACCATTAATATTCCAGTTACATTCTCATCTTCAAGTGATGGCCAACAAGATGTTGAAATGGCCGAGGAAGACGATAACATTTCAGAGAACGCAGAAAATGATTTTTCTAATGATGGAATAACTACTAATGGTGATAATTCAGGCATAGGCAATGGCGGAAGTACAGAAAAGGATAAAGATAACAGATCATTGCTCAAGAATTATGAAACAATAAAAAGAAAAACTGTTTTCGAGCCGGATATGATTCAAAAATCCCATGATAACCAAGAAAAAATGGAGGATGCCGTTAGTAAAGACAATAAGCCTTACAATTTAAACAAAGAAATAACTCAAAATGTGGCAGTCAGAAGGCCTAGATCACCAATCCTCGAAAACGTTGTTGATGAGGAGTTCATGTGAATAAGCTTGGAGCAGGCCTTCATCTGTAATGCACCACTTTTTTTCAATATAAAACGAAAAAAAGAAAATAATAAATATAAACATAATATATTATAAATTAAGAAGCAGTTAGTAAACTACATGAAGCTTTCGTTTTGTAGCGCTAATGAATTAAATGTAGTTCGGTATATTTTATATATTGGGGTATCTGTACGCACTGATATTTTAAATCATAATTTTTTGTAATGAGAGTTGGAATTTTAGTTTGCGTTAGCTAGAAGCAATGTCATAATCAATCCTTCTATTTCCAGAAGGAATACCGGGCATCACAAGATTATCAAACACAACCCGAATATTATGAACAGTGTTTTCAGATGTCACTGACGATACCACAGAATCAGACCTGGACTTCCCCTTCCCAGATGATGAAAGAGGTGTCAAATATTGGGGCTGGTTTTGACTTTCGTTAACATCTGGCAGCCTTTTCGGTATATTATTACTTATAACTTTCTTTTCTTCTGGTTCAACTATTATGCATGTATTTTCTTTTTTCTTTGTGTCTGGAAGCCGATATAATTTCCGATATAGATCTGTATCCGATTTAGGCTTTTTTATTGATCCTTGACAGTGTAGTATTCTCCTGTAGTTCCGTTCTTTTCCTTGCTGCTGACTGTCTACCTCAACTGACCCTTGAACAGAGGCTTTCCTTATCATAATTCGCTCGGATCCACTATGATACAGATTACAGCCCCGTAAACTCTTAGAATTTTCAAATGTTGAGCTTCTCCCTATTAGTGTCCGACTACTATCCGTAGACGTCTTCCTAGGCATTATGTTGCTGTGTCCCCTGAATGGAGATAATGACCTTTTCCTTAGTATTTTCAATGCTCCTTTTTTATGATGTGGTTTTTCCTTGTTCTTTTTAGGTGTCTCTAAGGATTTTATTGATTGAGGAGTACAATCTGTGTTGCAAGTTTGTACATGATTGTCATCGTAAGTAAACCTTTTCCTCAATTTCGTGAGGAGCCCAAATGATATCCAGTCCATTATATCGTGCATCTCCCTAATATAGATATACATATCCAGTAATGCGCTCGCTGTCTTAACTATGCAGGTGAAATTTTGAATGTTGGCTGGCTTTTTTTACGTTAAACTATTGCTTTTTAGTTTAGGTTATGAAGGGTTTAAAAGAAAATAAGTTTTATTTAGTCTTGCAGTAAATATGAATGGCTCAACCACGTATCGTACGAGAGGATGTGATATTAATTATATATATATATATATATGGATCATGCGTAAGTGGATCTTTTGTCATTTATGCATTATATTTCTTCTTCGGAAAATGCTCGGTTATAGATAGAAATCTTAAAAATAATACAGATATTTTCTAAATCCCGAAAATTTAGGACCCTATGTATCAAGTCTCGGCCGGACTTTAAATTTTTTCTCCTTGTTCGGTATTCGCGAAAACCAGCAAGCAACCAAGACCAAAGTGGATAGAGAAGATTCCAGCCTTACAGACCTAAAAGGTTAAATTATCCCCACTATTTGCCATCTTTCTTCTAAAGTACCTGATTTTGAATTACATCACCACTGAAACAATAATCATAATTGATGTGGCCGGTGATAAGTTTTTCAGTGTGGATTCTCAAGAGAAAGCATAAGTATGGGATCAATATATGAAGTCGGGTATCGGGATTTCACATCACAATGGTCCGGAATTGCATTTCTCCGTGCTGTTTTCGGTCAGAAAAAAATAAAAAACCTTTTTCCCCGTTTTTCCTTATGTTTCTTTTTGTCTCGATAATATGTTTTGTGTACTACAATGCTACAAAAATGATCGCTAAACTGAATATTCTCATTAGATCTTAATCGATTAAGTTTATTACAAAATTGCTTTCCTTGAGTATGACAATGGATGAGACATCTGTTCGAAACTGAACTCATTTTTTGAATTTGTGTTCTGAAAATCTGTTCTGTATGAAATTGGGTATTTCATTCGTCCATTCTTGTCATCTTTTGCGGTGGGAAAAAGCACAGTTTGTGATCTAACAATTTTAGATTGGTTACTTAATATGTTACTGTTCGTTCTAGTAGGAGGAAGAGACAAAAATCCACCAGCCATTTTTTGTCTTCCATAAGTCATTCGCATTTTATTGTATTCCTGTTGATTTGTTGGAATCGAAACTGCTGAAGGTATGGATTCAACGTCGGAAATACTTTCTTGGTCAAGTGACGATGAATGACCATGCATTGATAAACTATCATCTGAATCAGATGAATCGGTCGAATCGGTCGAATCGGTGTCAAGATTCATCGAAGAAACAGTCCCAGGTGATATATATCTCGAAAGAAAGTCCTGCTTTGCCATTGTCGATCCAGTATTCTTCCTTTGTAGTTCAGCATTGTGTAGATCAATATTCATTTGGATCCTCTTGCTGATAGCAGTTTTAAGATAATGGTCCCACAACGGAAGTATCGTAAAAAGCTTTTCTTTTCTCTTTTTTTCATCTGCTGTGTCATTATCGTTGTCAACACTTGATTTATTTGATTGTATCTCACCATGAGAGTTAAATACGATCGTCCTATCTCTCGTAAGTTGCACTGTACTCTGTGGGATATTTATATTCATGTCGTTGGTGATTTGGTAGGGAGCTAGCAGCTTAGAGTTTTCTTCAGGGAGAGTATCTTTTTGAGCAGTTGGTAAAAGATCGAAACTTTTTAGGGAAGTTTCCTTGAATTTGGAATTTGCATACATGTTAGAAACGGTGCCACGTTGGTTTCTTGGTTTGCCGGATCTAAATTTCACACTATTCTTGTGTCGAATCACTCTCCAACCAGAGTATAGTCTTGCTTTTAACTTTCGAAGAAACTGTTTAATGTGAGCAGATAGCCAGCCAACTTTCCTTTTTATTGCATTCGAACGTTTAAGTTGAGACGGAGCCCTTGTGGTACTTTTGTTTGTGCTATGGCGTCTTCTCTGCGATATTTTCTTTTCAATGGTTTTTGGCTGATGATTCACCTTTGTATAGGTGTAAGTTGGCTTGTAACTTAAAGCTCTTCTACTGTAACGCCTTGTCTCACTATGTCCTCTCTGAATCTCCTTGGTTGTGCTTTTCTCTTTTTGTAGATTACTGCTACTCCTGTTTTCACTGGTAGAAAATGTTGTAGGTTCCTCTATTACTTTGGATAATCTGTTTCTTTGCATCTTTTCCAGGTATGGGTTAAAGGGTCTTTCCTCGTTTAACCTCATTGAACCAGACCTCGAGTGCAATTCATGAGATTCTGGCCGTTGAAAATTCCGATCATAAACTGATGAGCCGTGCTCTGAGATATTACCACTGTAAGTGCTGCTCGAACGACTAAAAGTGTTTAACTCGTTATCTGAGTTTTCAGTTGGTGGCGTCAAATTACATGAGTGTACATTTCCTGTAAAAGCTGTTGCAGCTGAGTTCTGGTTTGGTCTCGAATGGAGTTCAATAATACTTCCATTATGGCGAAATTCAGATCTTGGGATTCCAAATCTCCTTGCAGATTCTTTGGATAATTCTCGTTTGATTGAAGTACGATCTTGCTTGCTAGAAATCTTCATGGAATTTCTGGGTTTCAAGCCTTGCTCTTGTTCTTTGGGAAAAGAAGGTATCTTTTTCAAGGGAACAGTCTTAATCACGACCGAAATAATGCTGTTGTCATCACTGTCACTTATGGATTCATTGCTAATGTTATTTTTTTCGTTTAATTTGGAACGTAAACTGTTGTTTGAGGAGTAATTCATTGAATCAGTTTTTGAGTTATTGAATGAAGAACTCATGTCCTTGTCAAAGCAAATCATATTTATTTACCATAAATAAATTAGACCTTGCACATTGAATGTTAACTGTTAACTAAGAACAAACGCTATTTAGATGAAACAGTAGAAGTTTGCAAAAGGTAAATTTAACCTGCCCTATAAATGTTACTTGAAAATATTCATGGGTAAAAATTCAACGATTTCGAGGATTTGTTGAAATTGTAGATGGCTGGATAGATATTACTCGATTTGGTTTTTTTTTTTTGCTTTCAAATAAACTTTGAGAAAAGTGGCTGGACTCTACCCTATAATAAACATATTTAGAACGTCTTATAATCCTTATCCTTTATAAGGTGTATATATTAAATGATTTGTATACATTTTGATACTTACATTTTCTTATTTTAATTGGGTAACCCTATAATGAAACATAATATTTTATTCCCGGAATAAAATTTTTTGAATTATTTGGTATCGTGTGCCTAAATTAAATGAATGTTATCAATTCATTTTGGATCAATAAGACGAATATTTATAATATGTCACAACTAATGGAAAATTTCCTATTTAGAAACTTAGAGATAACATAAATAAAAAGAATACATGTTGCGTATATAATAAACATAAATAAGGCCCGTTTTAGTCATAAGCAATAAATCCTCACATTACCATAACTTTGTTTCAACTTATGTGTAGTTAAATATAATTTTTGTGACCGATATTATCGTAATGTAAACCTAAGAATCTAAAGAAGTACAATGGTGTGCTTAAACATTGATTAGAAATTTTCAAAAAAAGGTCCCCTGTATTGGCGAATATTCATAGTGCCATTAAATCTTATTGGTTATCTTTTTCTTACAAACGTAAAAGCACAAACTCCGAGACGTCTTACAGACACATATTCAAAGAAGAAAGAACAAATTATAATCAGAATAAGTAACTATAGTTGATCAAAAAAAAATTGTTCAATCAAAAGATGTGAATGAGATAAAAAACAATAGGATTTTCTTAGTTTGATTGTCTTATTAAAGCTCTTCCATTTTAATTTGAATCAATTCTCACTCTTCTTCCACCATTACTAGCAAATTAGGAAATTCAATCTAATAAACATCAAAAATTTAAAGCTGAATGTGTTCAATCAGTTTATTAGAAACCTAACTATTAGATTCTATCAGAGTGGTTCAATTCTGAATTACCTTTCGATCTAGTTGAGGATTTGGTTACTTTTTCAGGGAATAGTTACAATTATCATGTTGTCTTACAACATGTGTATTGTTCCATAAGGATTAAGGATTTTGGACGCTTTATTTCAATTGTGATTTTTACAAGATGTTTTAAGTTGCCAAAGTTAGCATGGTATGACATACAAATGTCTTTTAATCTATACCAAATTAGTCAAATGTTCGACCTTTACTATGCTATTTATCGTTGATGTGTTGAAGGATACAAATATGGACTGCAATTTGTTCGTAAATTCATTCCACAAAAAGATATACAAAATTAAACATCTAAAAATTTTGAAAGGCAAAAAATCCACTATTGTAAACGTCTCAAGAAAAGTATTATAGGCATTGAAACAGAAGCTTTTCCCATTATCATTTCACCTCTGGTTTCATTCATTCTCTAGTCGTTGCTCCTTGGCCTTAGAAAGATACTAATTGGTAATGTTCATCCAACTGGGTTCTCCCTTATGACCAAGAAGCTACATTTCAGGTGCCTTGAGTAAACAAGTTTATTGTTCCAGAAGAAAAAATAGAAAACAAAAGTTATGTGCCCTTTCATTTAATATTCTTTTGTTTTTAATATTTATCGATCAATTTTGAACAATTGTTGACCTATCATAACAGAGTAATACAAATTAATGTTGTCCAAAACACGTAAATACGGTAGGAGAG
>ERZ746981.41-NODE-41-length-127541-cov-12.279671_pt1 | contig 127541 bp, 59 predicted proteins | sample MGYA00374948_ERZ746981 | MGnify/ENA primary metagenome ERZ746981 (study PRJEB28757, sample SAMN06711160) | food metagenome | host: microorganism | place: China:Harbin | collected 2017-01-30 | study: EMG produced TPA metagenomics assembly of the Analysis of... | reverse complement strand
CAATGGAGTTCAAGTAAGGAAAGATGTTATTGTTATATCATCTGATTAATACGAGAACTACATCTATATAAAGTGAAGATATTCCCTTTTTGTATATCATTACACATACACTATATTGCATACTACAATAAATATCGAAATACTATATAAATCTGGTAACATTAACTTTAACACAAAGGATAATATTTAAGAGTATATAATTATAGTTGCTTAATACTAAGCAATATTTAAATATGTCGAACTAACAGGATGAGGCCGAAATAAACATTGGACGAAATATGTAACCGGAAATTTCCTAGTTTGTTATTCCGACAACTAATAAAACGTTTTTTTAGAAATTGGGGTATTTAGAAGTGTACACCTATTATATGTTTTTTTATAACTTTAGAAATGAATTACGAGTTGAAATGTAAATTATGTTCTTGTGGTTCTAATGCGTCTAATATATGAGTATTCCTACTTTTTCCTCACTGGCCAAATTTTTTGCGAAAGGGTGAAGCATTCTTTACACACACCATATTGAAACTACTACTTCACCAACATCTATCCTCCATACGTAATCCATTGAGAGATACTTTCATCACCAAGCTAGGCAATTATTTTAGCAGCAACAAAACTATACAGTCCAGTATATTAAAAAAAAGCATAAAAGAAATAGCTTGACTATAATATGTAGGGAAGTCACCCAATACTGCTTGTTCACTCATCATCTTCACCTTTGACCAGAGCATCTGGCTTCAAGGTTGGGAAAAGTAACACTTCTCTGATAGTATTGCTGTTTGTTAGGAACATACACAATCTATCAATACCACAACCCCAGCCAGCAGTTGGTGGAAGACCATATTCTAAAGCATTGCAGAAAGTTTCATCAACTAATTGAGCTTCATCATCACCTTGCGCCTTTTGCTTAGCTTGCTCTTCAAACCTGTTACGCTGATCGAATGGATCATTCAACTCCGTATAAGCATTACAAATCTCTTTAGTTCCAACAAAAACTTCGAATCTCTCACATAGACCAGGGATCTCTCTATCGTACTTGGCTAAAGGTGACATGATTTGAGGATGACCAAAAATAAATGTTGGATTGATACTACTGTCCTCAATGGCACCGACCAACTTGTCAAGCATTCTAGCATTGGTGAGAGGAGGCTGACAGTCGACCTTATTGTCAGCCAAAACCTTCTTTAAGAATTTAGTAGTTTCTTCGGTTCCAAGCTCATCAGCTGGTGGGAATTTGACCTTATATATTCTCTCCAACTCCTCCATCATGTTGACTCTTCTCCATGGTCTACTGAAATCCAAGGTCCATGTTTTTCCCTCTGGTCCATCTGGTTGGTACTTGATCTTGTAATCTCCACAGATAGTCTTAACCATTTCAGAGAACAAAAGTTCAGTAGTGTCCATCAAGTCGTAAACATCAGCATATGCCTGGTAGAATTCACAGGTGGTGAACTCTGGATTATGAGTCATATCAATACTTTCATTTCTGAATTGACGACCTATTTCATAAACTCTGTCCATACCACCAACAACCAACTCCTTCAAAAATAATTCCGGAGCAATTCTCATGTACATATCGATGTCCAAATCGTTGTGATGCGTAACAAATGGTTTTGCCGTAGCACCACCTGGGATGACGTTTAAAATTGGAGTTTCCACCTCAATAAACTGCCTGTTGTCCAAAAATCTTCTAATATACTGAATAATTCTAGATCTGATACCGAAGATATCTCTAGTACGCTTATTCATAATCAAATCCAAGTACCTCTTTCTGTACCTGGCCTCTTGATCTTTGAAACCATAATGTTCTGTTGGAAGCATACGCAAGCAAGGTGTTAATAACTTCACTTCTTTGGCGAAGACAGACAATTCACCTTCTCCACCTTTAGCTGGCTTAGTCCTACCTGGATAACCGACAACACCAATGACATCACCTCTTCTCAAAGCATCATGCATCTTTTCAAAGTCGCCAGTACAGTCCTGGGCTTGAGCCATAACTTGAACTTCAACACCATTGTTTGAAATACGGTAGAATCTCAACTTCGAACCGGATGCTCTCTTGACCATGATTCTGCCGGCAACAGAAACAGTGACGTTAGACAACGTTTCACCTCTCTTCAAATCAGTATACTTCTTGACGAAATCGTCCACCTGCATACTGACGTTGAACTTGTGAGGGTAAGGGTTACTCTCACTGTGGGGCTTTCTTAAAGCATCTATACGGGTACTTCTGATCTCAAAGTACTGATTTGGATTCAAGTTTGCGAGTTCATCCTTCTTCTTCTTAGGTGCTTGTGCTTCCTTCTTTGCTCTTGCAGCCTTCTTTGCGGCCTTTTTAGCTTGAACTGCTCTCATCTTCTTTCTCTTTTTCAGCTCGGATTTTGAGACATATTCACCCGTCTCTTCATCCAAATAAGTTTTTTTTAAACCCTCAGTGATCTTTACCACCTCTGGGGACTCCTTAGGCACTTGTGCTTTATTCTCGTTGGAAGACATTGTTAAAAGTATGCTTGGAATAAAACTGCTACAAAAAATGTACTTTCCGATAGGATAAGGAGACTAAGAAGAAAGCAACAACGTTGTTTTAAGTTAAAAAAATAAGTTAACTCACCTTAACAAAATTTCGCTTTTGAAAAAAAAATGTCGGGAAAAATACAAAGAATCTTTGAATCTTGAGTGAAAAAAAAAAAAAAAAAAATTAAACTAGCGCGCGAGTCACTGACTCTATATGTAAAAAAAGAGCATGCAAGAACGGCAACAGCTTAAGCGGGCAGAAAATATAGTTAACAGACGAGTTACAAAATATTGAACATTACATAAATGCGCCAGAATTCTGAAAATCAAAGTAAAATTTATATAAGAATATCTTGCTCTAAGACAAAAAATAGACGTGGTCGGACGTCGCCAGAATACATGAAATCGTAAAATTCATCGCCTCAAATTTCTAGTAACCAACATTATTATGGAATATATTCAGTGTACGGATGTAACATAGTGTTTGGCGCGTGAAAAATTGCTATCTGTTGAAATCCAATGAAAGAAAATTTTTTCTTCCGTCCGTTCCAAGAGGAGGTAAAATATTCGTCAACACATATAGGATCAAGTGACAACAGTACTTGTGAGTGTGCATAACTGTGAATATCACATTCATACATAAACAAAAATGACTGAAGAACAATCAAGAATTTCAGAGCCCTTTTCGGTCGAGATAAATGCAAGTGTTGCACTAAAACTGGCACAAATAGGCCAGAAGCATTACCCAGGAACTTCATCGGGCCCTTTATATGGATTTGACGACCAGGAGGAAAGAATTCTCAACATATCTCACATAATTAACTTTCCTAATCAACATACGAGTGGTGATGATGTGTTCAATACAAAGTCATCTAACGCAAAATTTCAGGCAGATTTCCAAACCAAACTTAATGACAGTAAAATAGGTGTCAAGCTTTTAGGATGGTTTATGACTGCCACCAAGGGTAAGCAGAACAGACAGACGGTTGTTGAGTCTATGCTTCGCTTGCAAAAGAAAATGATCGAGGAAGAGAAGAGTACATTGCCTGTTATATTTGTTATCTATGATCCATCTAAATCAACCGATAGCTTGCTAAGTTTGCAAGTCTTAAAGTTGAGTGATGCATTCGTGAAGACATGGAATTCCGAGGCTAGATTTGCCGCCAGAAATCTCATAGACAATAGGCTCACCTACAGGAATATTTTCGAAGAAGTTCCAAGTAAAATCAGAAACAGTAACCTAACTGATTTAAAAATTCAGGAGTTGGATGTGAATTCTGAGTATGGCAATGAGCTCGAGTTGACCTCAAATTATTTGAAAATAACTACACAGACGTCAGAGCAATTAATTGATGCTATTGATAACTTTAACCATAACTTGGGCAACTTCAATTACTTCCAGAGATCTCTTAGTAGAGAGCTTACAAAGATCAATCAGTGGAAACTTAGAGCTAAGCAGGAACATCTTGACCATTTAAAGACGGATCCAACTGCTGAGGAGCCAGAATTAGATTGGAAGGAGCACTACAAGCTACCGCAGGTTCCATCTAAGTATGAACACGTAGTTTCTGGTGGTTTGTTGAGCAGCCTCTGTAATAACGTTAGTACAACCGGGTCTGTGGAGCATGCAAAAACTACGGGTATACAGAAGAGTTTGGACTTGTAACTTTGCGAATTCACGAAATGAAACCTCCATCAACTTTCTTTTGTGTATCTATCTAATATACTAGATAAGAATGCCAATTTTTAATATATGTGATTTACTTGTCTCATTGATCGCATTGAGAATGTGGAGCAAAAACCCACCATTCAAGAGCTTATGCATCTTGGATTAAAACACCCACCTAATATCATTGTAAGTACAGGGTTGTAGGTTAAATTAAACTGTAGAAATTTGCCCAACAGAAGATGTGGTCAATAATTTGTCGAGTCGCTTCTTTACGAAGGGAGTAGTATTTTTCCTTTCTCTCGCGTTTTCTCCCCACCAAAAAAAAGATCACATCCTTATTGATGAACAATTATTTTTTGCGTAGAGCATTTATACACAGGCAGGCATACTTAGCCGATGATTCAAAAAGCCCAGTCCCCAAATCTATTTTCGGCTATTGTTAAAGTTGTGCCCACTTCGTTCGGCCTGCCCCTTTTTTTAAAGGTGTTTCAATTTATTCAACTCTTGTTGTCTATAAATTTCTATTCGGGACTACTATTCTTTTTTTTTCTCATTCTTTACTTTCAAAATTCTTATACTTTGGCACCTGATCGGCAAACTAGCTCATTGCTGTCAATTTTATTTCATGGTGTTTCAGGTGATCCTCGGAAAAGCATCAAGTAATTCATCAAGCTGAATAACCAATTTTTAATTAAGGACAAATGCAATATGTTGGAAGAGCCATTGGCTCCGTTTCGAAGACATGGAGCTCATTGAATCCGGCAACTCTTTCTGGTGCAATCGATGTTATAGTTGTGGAAAACGAAGATGGATCGTTGTACTGCTCCCCCTTCCATGTGCGGTTTGGAAAATTTCAACTACTAAGACCGTCGCAAAAGAAAGTCGACTTTATTGTCAATGGTGAAACAACAGATATTCCAATGAAGTTGGGTGAGGGTGGAGAAGCTTTTTTTGTGTTTGAAACTGATGCAGATGTCCCAAGAGATATGCAGACATCTCCAGTAGTAAGTGCATCTCCTTCTCCTGAAGCTAGTCCTCGAATGAGTCCAAAAAGCCCAAATTTAGAATCTCAAGGGGAGCCAGAATACCTAGATATAAATGGTGGTACGCAAGTTCTTTCGGACTTGAAAAGTAATAGCGAAGGAAATGATTCACCGGATATTAATGATCAAATGGACCATTTAAAGCTAGGTGATGGATCAGAAACGGGCCCCAAATATGAACTCGAAAGAACCAACACATTGAAATCTTTGGAGAGGGCAGAGAGTATATCGAAGAGATTCAAGAAGAAAAATATCCCTTCTACTGTGGAAGCTAATGGAGATATACTTCTTGATATGCATGGCTACAAAAGCGATGCGAAGGACCTTCATGATTCTGACAAAGTTATCAAACAGCTTTTAGCGGACGAGTTTGGCTCTGATGTGGATTATAACATGCTTATAAACAAAGACCTTAATGGTAATATTAGAATAACAGGAAATGGTACTTCGCCTGCTGAAAGTGGGGATGCGACTTCCTTATCATCCAATCCTTCATCTCATGGTTCGGATGATACCGGTAAAAATGAACAAGATGACAGCAGCGATCAAACTACAGCAGGATCAATTTCATCTGGAAGCGCGAAAACATCTTCTGGAGATGAGCTTCAATCGAAGAAAAGTACGGTCTACTTTAAAACATTGAGATTAACATCTGCTCAATTGAAATGCATGTCCTTAGAATACGGTAGGAATAAAGTCGAATATAGCGTGAATAAAGGAAAATCCGTCATTGGTGCATATTTATATTTATGGAAATGGAATGTGCCTATCGTGATATCAGACATAGACGGAACCATTACCAAGTCCGATACTTTAGGTCATTTGTTTACGATGTTTGGTAAAGATTGGACACACGAGGGTGTTGCCAGATTATTCAGTGATATAAAGAACAACGGATACAACGTATTATATTTAACGGCAAGATCCGTTGGCCTTGCAGATATGACACGGTCATATCTTAATGGGGTCTACCAGAATGGATACAGTCTGCCATTTGGGCCAGTTATACTTTCTCCAGATAGGACAATGGAAGCTCTAAAACGAGAAATTGTTCTAAAAAAGCCTCAAGTTTTCAAGATGGCATGCTTAAAAGATATTGAAGCATTGTATTTTCCTAATGAGTCTGGCAGAGAAGATCATATGGAAAATGCTTCAGAGCTAAATATTTTTGATGGCTCATCTGGCGATGAGATAGCACGCGAATTACCCGCAACAACTGATTCAAGCAGCTTTACTGATATTAATACGAACACAAATACAGGTTCTTCCAGAATGTTGGATGAAGAAAAGGCAAATCAAACGCTAACGAAAGGTGACAACGGAGGTTCATTTGATAGTAACAACAATGCGAACAGTATTGACTCACAACGGTTTGATTCGATACCAGAATCACATTTGACAGGTAGTGACATTCTGAAAAGTATGAATGCAAAGGAAAAAGTGGGAGAGTCAAACTGTGATGAGAGTGGCCTTCCGGGGGAGGAACTAAAAACGCCATTTTACGCTGGATTTGGTAACAGAATTACTGATGCATTATCATATCGGAGTGTAGGAATTCCTTCCTCCCGTATATTTACCATCAACACAGATAGTGAAGTGCATATGGAACTTTTAGAGATGGCTGGCTATAAGGCGTCATATGTTTCTATAGGAGAGTTGGTTGATCAATTTTTTCCTCCTGTGAGCATTTCAAAATCCAGCAAAGGAGTGGGTTCCGAATTAAATGATGCCGCAAATCGTTTTAGTGACGTAACGTTTTGGAGGAATCCGATACCGGACTTAACCGACATTTCGGAAGATGAGAGTACCACAAATGAGAGCAATGGTGGTGAAGACAACGAAACATCATCATCACACGAAGAGGCCAGAAACGTTGGATCACTGAGCCCGCGATTAAAATCTTTCTTTATGAGGTCCAATGAAAATGTAGATGAGAAGGAGGATGAGAAAGATGATAGTATTTTGGAAAGTGAAAATGGGGCTCACGATGACGAAGATGAAGAGATCGGGGATGATTTGGATGAGGATCCGGATTATGTTTACGAAGATGATCCCGATATGGAATATGAAGATGAAGACAGTGTCGGAAGTGACTTTGACGGGGATGAATTGGAGGACTATGATGATAACATAGATGGCGAAAGTGTGGCCGAAGATAAAGATTACGAGCGAGAAGAGGAAGGTTTGAAGGTGAGGAACGACAAAAAAGAAGAGAAAGAAGAAGAAGCCTCTTTGATCAAAGAAACGGGGATGCAGAAGAATACATCAAATCATGCATTGGAGGACCAAGGAACACCTACATTTACAACAAAACATGGAAGCTCTTCCGCAACAACCGTTATGAATCCCACGACAGTGCATGGATCATTCATCAGAAATTAAATCCGTATACAAAACAAATACTATCATCACCAAACGATCGAGAATATATGATTCGAACGTTAGCGCATGAATTAACGGTAGAAGAAATAAATGTCCATATGATATATGAGTGATTCATCACGATATTCAAGTTAATGCACACAAACAATAAACAATGTATATGATATTAGTAGCAAGATAGTTCTCGATGTAACTTAACTTTAGTTGACTCAAAAACAATTGTGTCAAACTTTGATCACATAATACACACGGGGAGAAACCTGAAACAAACAAACAAACAACAAATCCAACAAGATCTACCGATGCCGATATGCATTTTGGAAGGTCTAACAATATTAAGAATGTGCATATATCTTTGAGGCTGGGAAATACTTGGGAATATTAGATTGGGAACAGATATGATCTTTTGGAGATAATAGACATCTGTAAACAGGCTACATATAGAAAAAGCATCGAATTTCTGCAAATACGAAAAAAAATACATATAAAGTATCTTAGCGTGTGACGTCATAAAATGTCAGCCGTTTCTTTTCCGCGCTAATAACTGAAAGGCTGAATACTATTCTCATTTTTATTTTTTTTTTCTTTCCCTCGCGTATAGTTTTTAAGCCCCTTTATAAAAAATATATATAGTTTAGCTGTACAAGTACAAAGGAGTCGAAACAATACACACCGTGGAAACGGAATAGGGCCTAGACCCTTGACTTTTTTTTACTCTGCTATTTAAAGAAACGGTACAGACAAGCACACGTACGTAACACTCCTTGTGCTCAAAATATATATTTCTGAGTAGATAATAATTGCAAAGTAGAAGAGAAAGGAAATCATTTCTTATACATTAGTATATACGAAAACTTTTTTTTTGTTTAAGTCGACGATTTTGAAACGTCTTATAAGAAAGCATGATAATCGCATCGTTGGAATGTGCTATAGGAGGTAGTAACTCCGACCACATAAATTAATGACACTCATGTTTTTTTCACATAGATAGAGTGGCATACATGAGAACCAAAGAAAAGAAGGGGAAAAAAAGATGTACTTTAACAAAAAAATTTAATAATAGAAAATACGACGGATAGAAAAACTTCGGCGTACTAGCGCCTATGGTGAACACAATTCATTTGCCGAAAAAAAAAAAAATACAATTGAGTTTTCTCAATAATAGAATAATAAATATCATGTTAGTTTTACCCATGGATACACTTATCTTCCCTTAAGATACAAAATATAGCAAATGAGTAAGCTTTGGACGTATGTATAAAAATAAAACTGATATATCACTAACAGCTTTTTGACGGCAAAAGTAAATAGGGGAATATAAAAATAGTAGTATAAATAAAATCTAGCTGTCGATTGTGGAATTAAGACCAAAAAAAATCTCTGATGTAATCAGTTTTGGCACTGAATGTGCACAATGGCGGGGTGTAAAAAATATAAAAATAATATAAATGAAGAACATGAAACGCGTTGGCTAGACAGGCCCACAGTGCACAATACGGCAGGGTCAAAAAAAAGTCTATGGGTTTGAAAGGGTATGAACGGGGGGAAAAAGATACGGGACCAGTTTTTACAATCGATTTTTTTTTACCCATCGAGAAACTGGTGAGACAGTTGGGTTCCGGTGGCATGCATGTAATCATAAAGAAAATATAAATTGATATAAAATGATAGTTATTTTTTTCATGAACTTATATAATCGCCATCGTAACTTATGAGCCCCTAATACCACACAGTTTCGTTTAAAAGCGTCGTAGATTAACATCCCTTGATATCATTACAAAAGTTGAATTTATATTCAGATAGAGTTTTTTTTTCTCTAAGGTTCATCCATCTACAAGACTGCTTTCCGGCTAACACTGCTCTTTTATTATTTTAAATAGGGTGTGTGCTGTTTGATTGAATCCTACAAAACACAAAATTGTCTTGATTGTAAGGGGTTCAAATAGAGATATACGGTGTGTGGTACGATTAACTGCATCTTCTCTTCATTTTAATACTTTGCATACCCCTTATTTGTTCAAGATTTACGTCATATTTATCGGTTGCCCTTTGATAGGCAACACGAAAGTTATCTCACCGGCCTGTTGGGATTACAAAGCTGAAAACTATTTGACTTGGGTTCTATAAAAAAAGGAACTGGTCTTTTGAAAACAAAGATTAACGCGAGTCAAGGTCAAAATATGTCTTCTCCATCAGTCGCAAACTCACCACAATGCCCATTTCCTCAGAATCATACATCAAATCCAAGTGTTGACTATTTTTCTTCGGTGGCGTCTCGTAAGGGAATATCTGAAAATACCATTTCTAAAATTAGCACGGAACATAAACCACATATATTGTCTTCGACGCCTAAAGAATGCAGATTTGATCCTCTTCCAAGGGTATCTAAGCATCAAAAACCCGGTATTCATCTCAAGTTACCGTCCCTAATGTTGAAGCCTCAACAAATATCCTTTTCTAAACACGTTAAAAACACTTCAGAGGGTTCTTCGTTTGCCTCGGATTCGGATTCAGCTACTTTGGTTGATAATACTGCTTTAAATTTTAATCCCTCGGTTTCTATGAGATCTCAGGGGGATAACAGATCAATAAGTACATTATTCTCGGACAGTGACGAATCAGTACCAGACAAAAAGGTAATAGGTTCACCACTGCATGATGAATGCTTTATGTCTGCTCCAAATGATAACATCTCTGAAGTTAATACACTTAAAGGTTTATGTGCTCCGAGCTATCCAGAGAATTCACAGGCGTTTGGCCATAGAGTTATCAAAAGTGAGCCTTTTTCTACGAACGATGGCTCCAATCGAACTCCTTCTACTAAAGCGAATATGCTCCATACACCGTGCTCTGCCACTGAACCAAAATTCAATTTTCAGCGTCCGGTGTTTGGGTTTTCTACTTATCATCGTCAAAACAGTAGTTCGGGCTCTATACACTCATTTTCTTCTTCGATCTCTCCAATAAACTCACACTTTGGAAAACTGGACAACCAGAATAATATGCGCTCTTTTGGTGCCTCTGGATTTCAAAATTTTGTATCAAGTTCTGAATCATTGACAGGCAGGACCTCGAGATTCAAGAATAGAAAGAATCCTTTGCCGGAAGGCTGCTCATTACTTTCCAGAAGGAAGTATGCTGAAATGGTTGAACACTTGTCAAAACATAACCATGAAGGATTACTAGTTATTGATGTCAGACCGTTCCAAGAGTATTGCAAAGCCCACATTTCTGGGGCAATAAACATTTGCTTACCATCTACTTTACTAAGAAGAGCTACATTTACTCTTGAGAAGTGCGTTCAGACGTTGGCTGTCATTGAGAGGAAGACATTTTCCAGCTATTTGACAAATAGTAACACTGAATTGCCTCCATGCGTGTTGTTATACGATGATTTTTCTTCTACTGCAGATGACGTGTCAAGCTCAGTTAACCATCTCTCGCTGAAGTTTGTCAATTGCACTAAGTGGAAATCCTCTATATTTGTGCTTGAGGGCAGTCTAAGCCAGATGGGGGACGATTTTCCCGAACTTATATGCTCAGGATCTCTTCCATCCACAAGACAACCTGTTAAAATAAATAAAGATGTACATTATGAGAATTCGCCAGCAAAAAATAAATCTAATAAAATTGCGAACTTAGGATCCGATGATAATGTGCAATCAGACTTGTCATCGAGCTCATCCGCTGAATCAGGCTCTTCATCATACTCAAATCCATCATTTGTTGCATCATATAATGGGCTATCTGACGATGGACTCGGGCTTTCCCATTTCAGTTTACCGAGTACTGCTCATGATCCATTTTATCGGATGAGACACCAGGAGGAGGATCTAGATTTTGATCCTGACAGATCTCTTCATCTCTCGACTAATATACCTGATGGTGAGAAGAAAGTTCTGCCCAAGTGGCTGCTGGATATTTTTGGTCCTGATCTTGGGGCTACAAAACTATCCAGGAAATTTAATAATTTACAAATTGAAGAAAGGCACAGGCTTAATGAAGCAATGACGAGAGGTATGCATAAAAACTCGAAGTCAGTTTCTGATGCAGAGATTCCGATGGTCACCGCCGGGGTTGAGTTGGGTCGTAAAAATAGATACAAGGATATTTTCCCATATGAACACGCCAGGGTTAAGATACAGAAGTATAACGGACGGGAAAATGATTTGGATGAAGAGAGTTCTTACATTAACGCTTCATATTTGCATTACCCATCCAGTGAGTTTCAATATATTGCAACTCAGGGCCCGCTAAAAGAAACTATCGGCGATTTCTGGAGAGTGATTTGTGACCATAATGTACCACTTGTGTTTTCTCTTACGGCGGAGAGGGAAAACGAAGTGGAGAAGTGTGCACCATACTGGGATGAGGGAATATACACATCAAATGGTATTCTTGTTGAGGTTCATCTCCTTGAAGTGGATAATGACTTCGCTTTGTTGGGAAGTGAGAGCGGTGACTTGGTTGCCAGAAGACTTCAAATAACAATTGGGTCAAAACCAGCCCACGAGGTTCTTCAAATACATCTTCTTTCATGGGAGGATTATGGAGGAAGAGTTAATTCGGATGAACTTCTTTCCTTAGTTTCTCTGAAAAGATATTTGCAAGCAGAAACAGATACAGAAAAGTCTCCTGTTGTTGTCCATTGCTCAGCTGGTTGTGGAAGAACGGGATGTTTTTGCACTATAGATACCTGCGTTGATCTGTTTCTCAGCGAGAAGGACAAGTGCCTTGAGTCAGCCAATAACGAAAAAGATCTGGTGTATGACATAATATCGAAGTTTAGATGCCAACGTGTGTCGATGGTTCAGAATTTACGGCAGTACATACTGATATACGATACCATATTGACTTTCAAAAAGAATCAGATGACCAGGCTTAATAAAGGATCACAAAAGGGTGCGCTAACCATGTTTAAGTGGGACAAGAGGGGTGAGGACTATGGCATTCTCAATAATTTCATCCATTCGTATAATAAAAGGATGAAGAAAAATAACAGCTGAGTTTGTGAATTTGTGATTATGATTTTAACAATTTATCGCCAATTTCAACAAAAACGGTTTTGCGTCTGTATTTGCTAAATTTTCTATAATGCTGCCAAGGCAGGGGCACTATTTAATAACATAATTCGATAATAACACTTAATATTAAATTTAAGAAAGAGTAATTAATTGTAAGTTGCATGCACACTGAAAAGGGCCATGCCTAATTTATTGGTCATTTGAAATATCATCCTTCTAACCGCACAAAATCACTTAATGGAGAATTTAGCATATATATATATTGACATATATTTAGATTGTATGATTTCAATCGTTAAATACATCTCACACAATAAAAACTTGAATTTAGAAAAGAATTTGCAATGAATGCATCAGAGGTCCATCAACCCAAGATGATATCATATAAAATAATTATAATATTAATTGCAATTAGGGGGAAACGAAGTAACGTCCGTGTTGCACTTATGAGGTTGATCAATCTAGATTTGACACCTGTTAATGCACCATCTGAACCACCAGAACTTGCACCTAAAGTAGAATAATCCCCAAACGGACTTGCTTGAGTTTGCGGATTTTGCGTCTGCTTTGTCGCACTCCAACCTATCCTATTCAAAAACCTATCCTCACTAAGAACGGCAATTCCATTCACAAAAAAGAGGATAGCTGAACAAATTCAATATCATGATGTTAGTAGAAGGCACACCTCAGGGGCATACAGTCAGGACACATATTGATTCGAAGTGAACTTACAATAGAATAAGGTTCCTAGACCAAACATTATAAAAGCAATCTTTAAGAAACCCAAAAATCTGCAAGTGCACTGATTATAATAGTGATTCCAATGTAATGTTGCTTTCTATACTTTATAACTAAAGAAATTGACAGATCGACATCAAGAATTAGAAAATTACAAACAAAGATCAGGCGCGCGAGTGGGAACTTGCAATGAATAAAAATCACGACCGTCGGGTCAATCGGCTTACAAAAGATGGCGAGGGCACCGTAAATCCTTACACGTTTTGGCCGGACTCTTACTAACGCTAAGCCACTCAAACAAGAAGCAAGAAACACACACAACATTCAACATTTTTCTATGAGTGAATCTTCATGATTAAGATATGAACAGATCTAATTAGGAGAGATCTCTTTTGGTAAATATACTGATGAAAAAATAATTAACACTGCTCTTGCTGCAATATTTCTGCTTGCATAAAGCTAATAGAACATATGAATATCAGCATCAGCATCAGCACTTTATTTCAATTAGTACGTTGTCTAGAAAATGTGGTAATAAGGTTAACATAATGAATAAACTATGGATATTATTCGACGCGTTCTTCAACATTCAAATAAACTCACGAGATTTAAGCACCTACTAGCTCGAAGTAGATAAAACAAAGATTAAGGGATCGACGAAACTAGATACAGGACACTCGGTAAAAATTAGAAGTAATTATTAGCCACACAGTCGGATGGGTCTTTTCCAATACACAAAATATAGCATATCAAATTTATTCCGTCTCGAATTCACGGAGATTAATCGGTTGCCAGCAAAAATAACCGGCGATACTACTAGAAATAACCAGAAAACAAAAAAGATTCTGTTGTAATGCCCAAAATTTACATAGCCGTGTGGATGCCTGCGGCTGGTTTATTTTAACGTGCTTTGCACCTGTTTACAAATATTTTCTCTAACCGTGTACTCACAGCCTTTTTAAATAATAAAATTATATTCATTACAATCTACTCGAGGTGTAGCAGTCAACCGTAAAAAAATGAGAATCGGAGAACATACATGCTGTGATATCCTAGAATAAGCAAATACCAAATGTGTTGGCAAACTATTAGTCAGATGATCACGCCTTCTATAAATGCGAGCTTATCCTGCTTTTTTATTATTATAATCATACACCCCACAATTTTCCGTAATTCGCGAGTCTGCTTTTGGATAACATCAAACAAGTTTATAACAATAAAATAGCTATAACTCAATAACTTTTTCTAACGTGCGGCTTTTGCTAACGAGACCTCAAAATTAAAAATTGCCAGGTTCTTGATTTCCCAAACGGGAGCAGTGGTCGGTTCCTACGAAGTATGGAAGCCAGAAAGATGCATTTTTATTTGAGGGGTCGCTTGCAAAAATGTCCCGTGACCTCATTTCCGTATTGTAGAACATATTTGGTGCTGCCTTGTTTACTTGCTTTTACCCCAATATTGTTTTCCGGCTTTCGAAACTTCTCCCAATACACTTTTAATTTTGGCACGCTATCTGAGATGAGGCAGGCAGGCTCTTAGTCTTCTGTTTCGGCTTTGCGTGTCCTTTCGGATTATGCTATGACTCTTTCTTCGTGCTTCACGTTTTAGTGAAAGGACTGATTTCTATATAAAGAGGGCTAAATGCCCTTCTGTATTGAGTGATTTAGTGGTGAGTTTTCTTCTTGTTGTTTCTATTTTAACCACACACATTGATACCTTTTTGGGTTCAATAGTTAAAACATTACTTTAAAGTACTACTACTACTACATATAAGAGAAACTATCAAAATGGGGGGAAGAAGAAGAAGACAACAGATGGAGGAGGAGATTTACGCCGAGCCAGTTCACTTTGACCATCTTGAGTCAGCTCCTCGTGTTAGAAATGCAAAGGAGAAGACGTTTGACAGCTTGGATGACTTTGAGAGATATATTAAGATTGAGGCTGGTGATAACGAGTTCGACCAGTTGGATCTCCATGTCAGGTATTTACCTCCATTCATTGTCCGTCAGACCCATGGACAGGAGGACAAGATCAAGCCTCAGATGAATTCCTTGAACAAGAAGTTCAGAAGACATTTGAAACATCATCTAAAGAGACACTTGTTGCCAGAGATTAGTATGATGTCCGGCGTCGATTATGACTTTAAGGAAGCCTCTGCTGGCTTCTCGCAGAACCTTTACGGAACTACTTCGTCCTACAAGTGGCAATTTATGGACGACGGAAACCATGGCTTTAACGAGTCCGAATATTCCAGAAGAAAGCACTGGAAGGTTCAGGTCGACGTCGAATCCGACTCTAATGGTCCTTACATTAATGTCGACTTCAAGGCAGCAGCTCTCGACAGCGAGTAAATTCGGTAATGATTGAGCTCACAATACTACAATGGTAGTTTGTGTTGGTGGCCACCTATTTCATTCTTTGTTCCGATCTTTTTCTTGGCTTCAAAATGAGAGCTTTCAGTCCTTGAATGTCTCTTTCCTACTTAACAATTCTTTATATATGCTTTTACGATTTGCCACGACACATATTCCGCTTTTATGACTTTATACGTGCACCATTATTGGTGCTTGATGAATAACGAACATTTTCGTTTTATGAATATTTAATGATGAAATGTAGTTGACTATGGCTTCTGTTTAGATTTCTTTTTCTAATTACGTATTGTTTGTAAGTTTGATTTGGGTGGGGCGGGGTCGGAGCTTTTCTTCTGTGCCGTTTCTTAATTTTTTTTTTACTTCATTTTTAATATTTTATTTTGAATATTTATATCCCTTGCATTGCTGACGCCTGAAGTGCGCCCAGAATTATTAGATTACGCTTCTTACTGTTTCGAAACGATATAATATCAGAAAAACTATTTAGACACTAGCAATATTGTCAAGACATTTCATAATGTCATCTGCGGTACCATATGAACCGGATGATTTTGATAACAATCCGTTTTCAGAGCAAGGTGTGATTCCACCTGCATCCAATTTGGTTCAGTCATCGTCTTCTCAATCACCCTTAGAACACTCAGAGCGTGATAACGACACAGGTGATATTAAATCTAATGAGTCCCCGAACAAAACACAGAGTGACTTGGATAAAGTAGCCAACAAACTGTTCAGAGATTTTCCTAACGAACAGGACCTCAAAAAATACATTCCAGAGAGATTAAACAGGAAGTCGTTCAACATTTGCGTAAAAATTCAGGAGGTTGAAAAGAATGGAAACATAACATACAAAAACCCGGTCTTACGATTTAACGCAAGTGTGAAAAACATACCTGGATTTAGAAGGAGCCTTTATAGAGATGTGAGGAGAACATACAAAGAGATTCAAGGCCTTTACAAATATCTGATCTTCAATAATATTGAAGTTTTTGTGCCTGCATTACCATCAATAACAATCGCGTACAAGGCAATGTCTCCGGAATTTTTGAGTACAGTTTCTAGAAGCACTCAGGAGTGGTTTGATAGAGTGTGCTCCAATCCGATTTTGATAAGAAACCAGGAGTTCATTTTGTTCTTTGAGCAAAATGATTTCAGTTATACCCCTTCAAAAACGAAGCCATCCAGCAATTCTGTCATGGCTACTGGAATAAGAAGAAAAACTTTGAAACAATTACAGCCACCGTATGATGCATGCGAAGAACTTGCTGAATACCGGCCGATGATTAAATCAATTCATATAGAATCGGAGAAACTGACCTCAAAAATGGATGATATTCTGAGACTTGAGAAACAACTATGCGTTCTTGATTCAGATTTTTATTCGGATATATCTAAGCTGTCCCCTTTGAATGATGACAAGCAAATTGGGAAGGTCTGGAATAAGTTTAACAAGGTGATGCAAGTGTTTACTGAAATGAATTTAGTTTCTGTTGTTGGATTCGATTCCGCCATTTCCAATACGTTCAAACTTATATCGGATGATTGTTACAACATAAAAGAATCCTTGACAAATCGTCATCTGTTAATGAGAGAACTAATTAATGCAGAAGAAATAACGAAGAAGAAACATGGCGTTATCACTAGACTAAAGTCAAAGTCCATCATAGATCCGATCAAAATTGATGAGGCAATCAGGTCTTTGGAGATGGCCAACAACTATGAAAAGGAAATACGATATGAGGTTAAAAGGACAACTTATGAAATGCTTATAGAATCAAGAGACTATACAGAGTATTTCACCCAAACACTGAAAAGGCTTTTGAAATCGCTTGCAAAGCAACAAATCCGGCAGGAACGGAAGAAGCTTCATCTTCTAACATCAAATAGGATTATCAACCCCAAGGAATCATTAGGCAGATTGGGCAGAGAATCATATCCGGAGGGAACTGCGAAAAGCTCACAGAATTTCCTTTCCGATGATTCCTGGACTTCCAGGTCCAGAAAAATTGCAGATAGCCCTATTCAAAATTCCAATGGTTCCAAAAACAGGAGTCGGGCAGGACTTGATGAGCTGTCAAATGTTGATGCAAAAAATGCTGCAAGTCTTTTGGCCAGTTCTTCCTTTTGAAAATTTGTATATCAACATAAGAACAAACCTAAGTATTACAGACCAATATAGTTTCATGTATGCTGCTTTGTATCGTATCGTAAATGAACCCAACCAACTGATAAAGCCTTGATCTTTATTTCATTTCATTTTTTTTTTATTATTATTATTGTTGGTTATATTTTTATTTTTTATTTTTATTTTAGTTTTTTTTCTTCGGAGATGGGTTACATGTTGAGTCGAATCAATCTGGTGTTTAACTTCCAATCGCCATTTTATAGCTGTTCTTTCCACTTTTGCTTATGTAACTTGAAACAAATTTAACAATTGTTTACAAGGAAAAGAATCTAAAATGGTACTTGGAAAGGGAAATCAGCTATTTGGAAAATCCAAAAAGAAAAATGCTGAGAAGAGATCCAGCAATAACCGGGGAGCGTTTACAACAGGTGGCGAACAAACAAGTGTTAAAAAACCCACATTAAAATTCCCTGGACTTCGAAAATCTGGAAACAATCTATCAAAGGGACTTGAGGATTTGAAATATGGAGTTTTTGAACTTCAAAAGCTTGGGGAAACAGGAAAAATTAGATGTCTTGCCTATGATCCTATCCAGAGCTTGATGGCTGTGTGCACTGATCTTAACCATGTTACAATATTTGGTCAGGCGAGGGTTCGTTACACACTTCGAATTGATTCAGTGAATGCAGTCAAGGCACTAAGATTCGTTGAAGGCGTTTTCTTGATTGCAGTTGATGGTTCTGATACGGCGATACATGTGATTTCCCTTTTCTCCAGGAAAGTTGTTAGAACCATTTCTACGAGGTATCCAATTACTGCCTTTGATACAGACTATTCATTACAATTTATATTTGTTGGACTAAAGAATGGTGATGTTAAAGCATACGATATTGAAACAGGAAGACCGACATATCTTTCAATTCGCAGCGAGCAACGGAAAATGTTGCCAGGTGAGGTTGATACCCATGTTTGTGATATCAAGTTTCATCCTCGAGATTTTGGCACCATCCTTATAGCATATCCAAAGGTGTGCATTATATTTAGTTTAATTGAGGACAAAACTGTTCACACCTTTACATATGGTTTACCAAAGGCAGCACCAGGTGGACCAAATGCCTCTTACACGTACAATGCTGACGGTTATTATTACCCGAGTGTCACTCATTGTCTTTGGCATCCGAATGGGCTTCACATTGCTACTACATATGATGACAATTCTATCGTGTTTTGGGATGCTCAAACAGGTGAGAGATTAATAGCCAGAACGCTATTTGATAGCTATGTTGATATTCCAACAGGCGAATCACTTCAGCCTGAAGACGTGAAGATGACTCCAATTAAAAACATTCAATGGATTTGTGGCTCAGATCCAGAGAAAACGTCATTACTTATACTTGGAGGGGACTCATACGTGAATGAAGGATACCATCAGCTTGTACGCATGGACTTCGGTAAAATGATATCATACTCAATGTCCAGCTACAAGCATATGGCTGACTATTATGGTCAACCAAAACAGCAAAATATATTTGCTATACATTCGAAAGCCGATGTGTATGACTTTATTGCTCTCCCTCAGAAGTCCCCATTTTTTGATGGAAACCACAATCCAACGTTAATCGCCGTTGTGCTTACTGATGGCTCGTTAAAGTTTCTTAACTATCCTATAGGTAATCTTTCCTACGAGGCATGCCGATTTCCTTCCACAATATCTTGGCTAAACCCGAAAATTACTTGCTCTTCTTCTTCATATTTGGACCGGAGAATATTGAACAGTGTCTATGATCCATTTCCAGAAAATCGAAGTATCTTAAAAGGAGGAATTCCAAGTAAACCTAAGTTCAAGGCAGAAGCTGGCTCAGTAGTTGTTACAGGCCATGAATCTGGCTTTATTAGAATCTGGAATTCATCCCAAGGGGATCTTAATAGTGGTGCCGTCTTAGAAATCGATTTAGCAGCAATCCTTCAGAATGACTCGCTCGAATGCTCTGTGTCCAAAATCTCATTTGCTCCAGATCAAATGGAACTGTCATGCAGTCTCTTTGACGGAACGGTTTTACTATTTTCATATCAAGAAAATAAACATTATAAGCCGGGTGCTGTCTCTGGATTGACGAATCAGATGGGAAATCTTGCTATTGGGGAAGGTGCTATTGTTAATATAAGTTCTAGGGCACCATTAGACGTCAAACGTGGATTTATGCCCGTTTTACTCCTTAGACCGCTTGAAAATGGCAAGGTTACTGCATTATGCAACAGTAATGTTGGATTCGTGGCCATTGGCTATGAATCTGGAAGGCTTTTGGTTATTGATCGGCGGGGAAATGTTGTTATTTTTAACACTCTGTTAGAAGAAAAAGGATTATCGATCGGGATGTCACCAACCTCTATACAATTTGGGTTTGGAAGACTCAATGACAGTTTAGAGAAATGTACAGTGTTCATGTATGTTGGAACGTCTATTGGTAGGCTAATGACATATTCAATTAATTCAGATTCAAGAGGCAGGTTTTCTGTTCATGAAGTTAATCAATTGGATACTAATGACTCTGATATAATTGATATAATTTCATTGAACTCATTGACGGGAAGACCATGCAGCCCTAATATGTATCAAATGAGCGCAAATCCTACGGAAGTGGACCTTTCCACCCCCTATATTATTTCCGTGTCGAGTTCAGATATTAGAATTACAAAAGGGGAATCGAAGGTTGCACATAAAACCTATAGCAAAGGTTCCATATCAAAAACAGGAATTACTGGTGCCAAAACGGCGGATGGAAGCATTTCTTTCTGTCTAGAGGTCATAATGGCGAAAACAAAGAAAAGTGCGATTTTGTCGCTTCCCACGCTTTCAGAGATTTGTGTCATTGGATTACCATATAGAATTGATCCTGAATATGCTGTACAAAGTTCAATTCTTCCACTTGGAGATGCATTTTTAAGGCTATCGGAAACAGAAGCAGTACTAATTAATGTCATGAATCTAAGAAAGGCAATTAGAGGGCCAGAAACCGAAAACCACGATGATGTTCTCTTTTTAAAGAACATCATGATTCCATCCAGACCTAAGGCTAACCAATTACTTAAAGGGACTGCCTCTGTAACATTTGATGATTTCTACAGACTGCTCATGGGTGAGAATAAAAAAGTGGTTAGTCAATCAGAGGAATCCAGACTTGCGTGGAACATCTCTCCTTACAATTCAGCAAATTTCAGTATTTTGGGAACATCAAAACCCCATTACTATGATCCATATGCATTAAGCCAGCATATAGAGCTCAATAAGTCTCCAAGATCGAGTTACAAACCAGGTACACACAACTCATGGAATTTGGAGAATTTGAAAAAATATGCTAACAGTGCAGTTGAACGTGGAACGGACAAAGTAGGAAATTATGTTAGCGATATGAACGATGATTTTGACAAATTTGTGAGCCAGACAAAGAAGGATGCTATGAAAAGCATATTCAAAGGTGCCTTGAATTAAGAACTAGTTCCCAAATGCTTACATATCTTTTATAGTTTAATGCGATATTCTTAACCGAGAACGAATCCGTAGAATTAGCTGTCATCTCGGAATTTGAAATGTATATAATTTTTTTTTCCCCTCAATTCAAGAAATTTCAATTTTCTCCAGGCACAACACAACACAGGAAAGCCATGCACGATAGTCATCAATTCAAACGCTTTACATTTTCAATCCAGCGTGGATAATAAACTTGTGGCAAGACATAATTAGTGGCAGAAAATAGCCATCGGATAGGATGGAGCTTCTTCAAAACTTTGTGAGCACGCAATCTGCTACAGAAGGGGAGGTGAATGACTCAATCACCACTATTGTAGATCGACTTTCACACTCTACTCTCATATCTGATAGAAGAAGTGCAATCCTTTCTTTGAAAAGTTTCAGTCGTCAATATCGGGAGATTGTCATTGCTAAAGGTTTGAAATGCTTGGTCTCAAATTTAAGTCGGGATTCAATGGATAATGACGTGGTTAAAGCTACCCTTGAAACTCTACTTATTCTTTTCATTCGTGGCGAAGGAGATGAAGATGTAAGTCGAAATTGGATCAGTGAACAGGCAAGGCAGAAGAATGGCAAGTATCCATCTCCAACATTTTTAAAAAATAAAGTTAAGGCAGATCAATTCTCACTTTGGATTGCAGACGAGTTTACACAGTCTGTCGATAACATTGAGTTATTACTTGACTTTTTAGAAATTGATGATATGCACATTAGAATTTACACATTGCAACTATTACAGGCTTTATGTACGACCCGTGCTACTCGAACAAAGGAACTGATTATGAAGATTCCAACTGCCGTATCAAAGCTTTGCTCTGCTTTAGATGAGACATACGAACCCATTCGTAACGAGGCCATTCTCCTTTTAATGGCTATTGTAAAAGATAACTTCAACATCCAGAAATTGGTTGTATTTGAAAACACTTTCGACAAACTATACCGCATTATTGAGGACGAAGGAGGGGTTATGGGGAACATCATTGTACAAGATTGCCTAACCTTAATCAACAATCTTCTTAGCTACAATACGGTGAATCAGAAATATTTTTTAGAAACAAACTGCATTGCTAATCTTTCAAGACTTATAAGTCAGCCCCTTTCTTTTGGTCAGGCGGAAAAAACCGTGTGGAATCCTCAAAGATTACAGAACGTATTAACGGCGTTGGCTACTTGCAGGCTTTTTGTTCCAGAAGATACCAATAATATTGAAAAGGCACAGACTATTTTAGATCGATCGAACTTAATGCTTTCGGCTTTACAACTAGCATTTGGGTTGAATATGCCTACAGAGATCAGGGTTGCCTCATTGCTGGTCACTGCGGATATTATTCGGGGTAACAATCCCATTCAGGCCAAATTTAGTATGATCGATGTACCATATTTAGACCCGGGTCTACCAAATACCGCTCAAAAATATGAAGATCCTCTCCCGGTGCTTTATGCTTTATTGAACTGGTGCTTATACGTGAATTCTGTTCATTTTTTTGATCTAAGGGTTGCTTCAAGCACGACACTAAAAGCTTACTTCAAAAATAACGACGCCGCAAAAATTACGTTTCTCAGAGAGCAAATCCATATTTTTGCAAAGATAAACGGATATTCTAGGAAAAAATTCAAAGAAGTTGATGGTGCTATGACGATGGGTCAAGTTCAATCAGAGGCAAAAGAAGAAAACGATGCAGAAGTAATCCATACAGAAGATACAACCTCGAAAATGGGGGATGTCGTTCTTGCTGCGGAAACTGACAATGCATCTTCAAGCAGTAACAGTGAACCATCGTCAGGATTGTCCGGAAGTTCAACATCCTTGAAAGTAGAACATGAAAGGGAACAGGATGGCTCTGAAAGTATTGAAGAGAAGAATACATCGGATAACTTAGATAGTAGTGATGAAGATGACGGAGATTATAGAACAGATGGAAACATAATTCAGGAACTTGTATTTGTGGGTAAGGAAGCGGAATTAAATCCATATAAAATTTGGTTTTCAGCAGATCTTTTGATTTATTTGTTGCATGAATTTGAGCAAGGTAAAAAACTTATGATGGCTGTCACAATTGGTAACGACGAGGCCGACGAAGATTTAGTCAATATTTTAGATGCAATTGGTCAGGCATTATGCCTATGTCTTAGATTTTCAGACCCTCGTATACCTATATCATATACCATGCTTCTGGTTTGCTGGATATGGGAAGATTATGAAGCGGTTGATATATGTTTATCAGATGCATCAATATTGGATCAGCTGTTGTCATTTTTAATTGACAACTCTCAAGAAGACACATTAATTATGTGTACCGTTTCAATACTTTTAGGTGTTTTGTATGAATTTTCGAGGCCCGATTCTCCAATACCCAGGTCCAAATTATTTACCATTCTTAACAACAGAATTGGATCAAATTCATTTAGTCTTAAGATACAGCAATTTATGCTACTTCCGCAGGTGAAAACATTCGATGCATTATCGTATTCAAAGGAAAGGGATGAAACTGGTTTACCTGAAGTTTTCTTTACGCCAATATTCATATTCTTGGTCAAAGACAATTACTACAGGATTAAGGGTTCATTTGGGAGAGATCCATCCATCATTCCTGAACGAAGATTAAACTTTGAGGCATATGAAAAGGTGCGAATAAGATTCAATAAAACTGCACAAGAATTTGATGATCTTAAAAAGCTTTCGGCTGATATCAGTAGGAAACAGAATGAAGAAAAGGCAAAGCTTGAAGGGCAGCTCCAAAAAGTTACTTTGGACTATGAGCATTCTTTAAGAGATCTTGATTTGGTCAGGAAATCACGGGAGCAGTTATCTGAGGAATTTGAAAGTACAAAAAATGAAACATTGAGATTGAAAGCATTGGAAAACCAGCTAAGGACTGAAATTACGGATATATCATCAAGGTTGGATAATGCATCAAGTGAACTTTATAATCTAAAGAGCGAAAACTCTAAGATGACAGCAAAATTAAAGCAAGTTACAGAGCAGAAAGGAAAAGCGGAAGATGGGATAAACAAAATGAATAGAGCTTTGATGGACTTGACGAGACAGAAGAGTGCGGATTTGAAGAAAACCAAAGAATTGGAAGAATCTCTCTCCAATACGAGACAGCAGATGGAATCACTTAAGAAGAACTTTCAAGGTTCGGCTTCCGAAAAGGATAACGAAATTGCTCTGCTAAAGTCCAAAATTAATGCGTTGAAATCGGAACAAGAAGCCTCAACAACAAGTTATAATTCGCTTAGCAAATCATTACATGAAACTTCTGACAGGTTAAAAGGATCAGAGGAAAAGGTTACAAACTTGTTGGGTAAGATTCATCAAGCAGCATCCTTGATCGAATCATTAAAGGAGGAGAATGATTCGTTGAAGGAGAAAGTTAAAAGCCAATCAGCCTTGATATTAAGAGGCGAGGAGGAGAAAAATTCGTGGAAGAGCAAGTCTGATGAACTGTCAAAGAAAGTTGATTCTCTACAGGACGAGCTCACATCTACATTTGAAGAGTTTTCTACTCTTCAGGAGAGTTCAACAAAGGAAGTGGATACATTAAACTCAGAAATTACTTCATTTAAGGCGGAGATAAGTGGATTAAGAGAAGAGAAAACTACGCTGGAGAAAAAAGTTGAGGTCTTAAGCTCAAAAATCGACGAAAGAGAGGAAGCAATGCAAAAAACAGCTTCAGATCAGGAGACAACAATAAAAGAGATGAAAAATAATCATACTTCCACAATTTCCAAACTGAACTCAGAGATAAAGGAAAAGGATACAGAGATTCAAAAATTAACAGAGAGATTGAAGGACGGCGAGAAGAAAAGTTTAAAGACTACGGATGACCTTGACAACAAAAGTAAAGAGAATATACTTTTACATCAAAAACAGATTGAACTTGAAAATAAAATAAAAGATTATAATTCTGCAATTGAGAAGAAGAAAGGAGAATCAGAGAAATCCATAAATGCGTTGCAATCTAAAATTGGCGTGCTTAAGAAACAGGTCGAAGAGAACCGACAGAACTCTGAAAAGGAGTTAGAGGAGAAAAGCGCTTTACTTTTGGAAAAGGAAGGCATATTATCAGATTTAAAGGAAGAATTGAAAGAATGTACCGCAAAATTCGAAAGTAGTAAGTCGGAGATTGATTCTCTCAACCGTCATATCAAGGATCTTGAATCTGGTCAAAAAGTTCAAATATCTAAGTTGCTGGCACAAGTGGAAGAAGGCAAAAAGGAGTTTGAAAAGAAGCAAGAATCTGTATTGAATAGTCAGAAGGAGTGGAAGAATCGTTGCGATACCAAGGATGCGCACATTAAGGAGATGAAAATCGAGATTGCAGGTATGCAGAAGACAGGTAAAGATCAGGGGGAAAAGATAGAGGCTCTTAAAAAAAAGTGTGAAGATGCACTATCCGAGAAGACTAAGTCAACTAAAAAGCTTCTTGAACAAGTTGTTGCGCTCAAGAAGAATGCGGAAGTTGATAAAATTAAAATTAAGAATCAGGAAGAAAAATTCAATGACTTACTGATTCAGAAGAAAGAACAAGCTGAAAAATTGAGGACAGATCTTTTTAATTTGAAGCAAACCATAAAGGATGGTGATAAAGGAACAAGTGACCTACAAAAGGAACTCGAAGAAACTAGACGGAAACTGCAGGAGAACTCCAAGTTCTTTAAAAAACAACTTTTCGATAAAGATGAATTATTGGCAAAGCACAAGGAAGAACTCAGGGTACAGTCAACTAAACTTGAAACAATTTCAAAAAATGAGGATGAAATTGTTCAATTAAAGGAGAATATTTCCTCCAACAAGATGGCTCTTGACAAAAGCAAACTTTTAATAGAACAACTTAAGAAAGAAAATAAGTCGTTAAAGGCTATTGAAATAAGGAATGGCGAACTTCAAAAATCGTTAGAAATGAAAGAAAAGGAAATTTCCAAAAGTGACGAAAAGGTGAAATCTCTTGAGAAGGCAAAGGAAAAGCTTGAACAATGCTCTGGCAAGGAACTAGCAGGGCTTCAGAATGCAATAAGTTCACTTGAGGAGAATTTGAAAATTAGCAAAGAGGAGAACGCTGCTTTGAAAAATGATGATTCAGAAAGAGCAAAGGAATTTGAAAAATTGAGGCAAATGCTGAAGGAAAGGGAGGAATCGTGTAAAAAGGTATCGAAAGAGAACTCTATGTTTCAAGAAAGACTTAAAAGTGAAACAGAAAAGCATAGACAAGAAAACGAGAAATTTGCAGAGGAACTTCGAGCCAGAAAGAAAATGCTTACGAAAGTACAATCAGAAAGCGAGAAATTACACTCTGACCTTTCAGATTTAAAGAGTTCGTATTCTACCGAAATTTCAAAGTTGAAAAAAGAAATTCAAGAATTGGAGACACGTACTGTGGCAAGAAAGGATGAGCTAAAAGAATTGAAGGATGAAAATGCCTCAGTTAAGGAGAAGCTTAATACTATTAAATCTCAAAGGAAAGAGGAAGCCGCAAAAATGACGGATTTTTCCAATAAGATGGAGGAATTTAAGAAAGACAACTTGGAGGCTACAGAGAAACTTAAGAAGGATGTATCAGATGGAAAGGCTCTTGCTTCGCAGTTGGAAACAAAACTTAAAGATGCGGAGAAGTCTAATGGCATTGCATATGAAGTCAGGGATAAAGTGAAGGAAGAATTGAACTCCACGACTAATATGCTATCAGAAAGAAAAGAGGCATATAATAAATTATCGGAGGAGAAGCACGAAGCAGATTTAAAACTTGAAACACAAGCCGAACAGTTGAAGACTTTAAAGTTGAAAAGTAAGCAAAGTGATGCTACAAAAGCCAAGGTTGACAAGACTTTAAAAAATGCACAAAGTAGACTAGATATGGAAACCGAAGAGAACCGAAAGATAAAAGAGCAGATTAAGCAACTCCAATCTGATCTTGAGAAAGAGAAAAAGAAGAATAAAGGACCATCTCAAGATGATTTCGATGATATGCTAATGCTTTTAGATGCAATGGATAAGAAAAACTTGAAAATGAAGAAGAGACTTCGTGAATTGGGCGAAACAGTTTTAAGTGATGATGATGATGATGATGATGATGATGATGATGATGATGATGATGATGATAATTAGGGGGAAGAGGATGATGGGGAAGAGGAGAATGGGAACGATATGGTAGAATAATAGATTTGATATATTAGACAAAGTGAATAATCAACCATGCCAACGTTTAAAAACACTGGTTAAGAATAATACATATCACTGAAAATTTTAATTATATGTAGTTACAGAATAACAATTCGGGATAATTTTTTTCGTACTGAAATAGATGGTATTGCTTTCGGGCTTATTTTCACGAATTAGGAAGGCTGTGCAAGACGAAAAAGGTATCTACCCCACATTTTATTTATTTGACATATGCATCATTGCTTTAACGTACCTTACTGAAAGAAGATGCGGGGAACTATTTTTAATTCTACTTAAGCACATGTGAATTTTGTGTGAAGTTCTACAGGCAAACAAAATACTATAAATATTATATATTTCCGACCTTTTCGTTTTGTCTTCGGTCCTTGTAACTATTTAGAAACACATTTCAACAGAAGTATTGAAAAACTTCAACTCCGCGAATGGAAATATCAAACAAGATTACGTTTAAAAACCAAGTGGTTATAATTACAGGTGCTGGGGGTGGCCTTGGAAAGCAATACGCCTTAAATTTTGCAGAAAGGGGTGCAAAAGTTGTGGTCAATGACTTAGGAGGTAGTCTTCAGGGAAAGGGCAATTCTACAAAAAGTGCGGATGTAGTTGTTAATAAAATTCGCAGCAGAGGAGGAATTGCAGTGGCTAACTATGATAATATCGTCACAAACCCAGAGGGCATTTTAAGAACAGCAATTGACAACTTCGGTACAGTACATATTTTAATAAATAATGCAGGAATCTTGAAGGATGCGAGCTTCAAGAAGATGACTGAAAAGCAGTTCAGGGACGTTTTGGATGTTCATCTTAATGGCTCATATAAATTGACTAAGGCTTGCTGGTCTTTCTTTCGCAATCAGAAATATGGCAGAGTTATTATGACAGCTTCACCTGCAGGTCTTTATGGAAATTTTGGACAGGCAAATTATTCTGCTGCAAAGCTTGGAATGGTTGGCTTAGGAGAGACTCTAGCGAAAGAGGGCATCAAATACAATATCAAGGTTAATATTATTGCCCCGTTGGCAAAGTCAAGAATGACCGAAACGATAATGCCCCCGGACATATTAAAAAAGCTTTCTCCCGAAAAAATATGTCCTCTTGTTCTTACTTTAGCTTCTAATAGCTGCCCTAGTTCTGGTAATATCTACGAAGTTGCAGCAGGCCTATACGCTCAGATTCGTTGGGAACGCAGTCATGGCACATATCTAAAGCCAGATTCCAGTCTCACACCGGAGGCTATTCTTTTTAAACTGCCAGAGGTAATTGACTTTACCAACGAAAAGCCACAACATCCAACTCAGTTAAGTAACTACAATGACATTTGGTCAAAGACGAGCATACTATCTAGCAACAATCAAGGGGACATGAAAATCCAATCGTTGCATAACAAAGTGGTTATAATCACTGGTGCAGGGTCTGGATTAGGGAGATCGCATGCATTACTTTTCGCAAAGTATGGTGCAAAAGTTGTTGTCAATGACTTTAAAGATCCGTACACTGTTGTGGAAGAAATCAACAAGGCTGGGGGAATTGCAATTCCGGCTAAATTCGATGTCTATAGTGAAGCGGATAAAATAGTTCAGTTAGCGGTCAAATCATATGGAACAGTTCATGTTCTAGTTAATAACGCCGGAATTCTTCGCGATCGTTCATTCCTGAAGATGAACAATGATGAGTGGAATGCTGTAATGAATATTCATTTGCTGGCAACATTTAGACTATGCAAGAATGTCTGGCCCTTATTTATGAAGCAAGGAGGTGGCTTTATCGTGAATACAACATCTACCTCTGGTATTTATGGCAATTTTGGTCAGGCGAACTATGCTGCAGCCAAGGCGGCAATCTTGGGATTCACGAGAACGCTAGCTATTGAAGGAAAGAAGCATCACATATTCTGTAATGCAATAGCACCGCATGCTGAAACTGCTATGACAAGAACAATCCTTCAGGGGTCAGAATTAGGCAAATTTTCACCATCCCAAGTGAGCCCCATAGTCGTTTTACTTGCTAGCGAGGAAGCCAAGGGAATAACTGGTGAGCTTTTTGAAATTGGTGCTGGATGGGTTGGTAATACCAGATGGCAACGTGCAAAGGGAGCTGTTAGTCACGAGAAAAACATCCCAGTGGAATTTGTGGTGAATAATTGGAAGGATATTGTTGATTATACCAAGAGTTTCCCCGTGAAAACAGCTCAGGAATCTGCAATGATGATTTTAGATGCAGTGGAAAATGATTCAAAAGACGATGATAGCAGTACCGGAGACGAAGAAGAAGATGATGACGAGGAAGAGGAGAAAGGATCAAAAGCATCTGATAGTTATGAATACAACGAGAAGACTGCTATTTTTTACAATTTATCTGTTGGTGCCAAGGCAAACGAGCTTAAATACACCTACGAAAATAGCAGTGACTTCCAAATTATTCCGTCCTTTGGAGTAATTCCATTTATGCATCTTGGAGGTGATGCTTTAGATTTTGGTAATTTGCTCCAAGGATATGACTTCTCAAATCTTCTTCACGGCGAACAATATCTCAAGATTTATAAACATCCAATTCCAACTTCGGGACGTCTCAAGACGGACATGAGGCCAATTGCAGTTCTAAATAAGAATAAAAATGGCAAACACAATGTTCTATTGGTCATTGGATATGATTCGTATGCAGAAGTTGATGGAAGGAAGCAATTAATCTTTACAAATATAGCTTCCTATTTTATAAGGAATTCGCAGTCCAAGGATTCCAAAGATCACGTTTATTCTAAGATGGAAAATAAATTCTGTGTCGATAAATTCAAGAGCCCTGATAGGAAGCCAGATTTCATTGGTTCATACCAATCAAGTCGGGAGCAGGCTGCTTTGTATAGACTAAATGGAGATATGAATCCATTGCATATTGATCCTACTGTTGCTAGAGGGGCAGGATTTACGAAACCAATTCTTCACGGCCTTTGCACTTTTGGCATTTCATCCAAAATTCTTGTGTCAAAATATGGCCCATTTGAGGAAGCAAAGGTCAGGTTTACACAAGCAGTCTACCCAGGAGAAACTATTGAAGTTATGGCATGGAAAGAAGGTAACGTTGTTATATTTCGTACGAAGGCAGTTGATAGAGATATTGTGGTGATTGACAATGCGGCCGTGAAATTAGTGAATAAGGTTCAGGCTAAATTATAATTGGATGGTGATACCAAAACTTCCCTTGATATATCAATAAATATTTTATACACACATACATGACAAATTGAATACTATTATATACCCTGATCATGATTTATACCACTGGACCATGTCTCGTTAAAATGCTCTCCTAAAAACTTCTGGGAAAATTTAATCAACCTGTCATCGCTTTCATCTTGCTGTCTAGACATGACTAACTTATACTGCTTTAATGCATCTTCAAGCTCGGAAATCGTAGACACCCCAATAACAGTTCTTCCTTGCTTATCAGACCACATACGAATAGCAAACCTTGTTGCTAAATCGGCCAATTCAACATTATACTTGTTTCTCAAAATTCGAGCCAATTCATTACAACGTTCCTTCAACGCAGAAGAGCCTGGATGAAAGTTCCGAGTTTTCTGAGATCTTAGAAGGGACATAGAGAGAATAGAGGCATTGTCAAGAAGTTTTATTCCAGTATCCTGAATAAACTTATCATAATAATTAAGTAACGTAATATTTTGGAGACACATATTTGAATAACTCATCACAATATCCAATGATCCAGTTTCTGGCATATTCCTCACTGACTTCGCAACTTTGTAAAGAAAGTCGACAGGGTAGCCGGAAATGCCCACGTACCTGATTTTTCCTTCCTTCTTAAGCTGCATCAACACTTTTAGTGCAGCGTATATTCCATCAAGCTCCACAAATTCGACGTCATGAAGAAAAACAACATCTAAATATGTAGTATTAAATCTACTCAAGGATCGGGATATTGAATTTCTAATCCAGTTTGGGCTGTAGTCAAACTCGTCTAACTGAATCCTACCAACCTTCGTGCAAAGGTAAAAGTTATCTCTGGTAATAAATTTATCAACGCTTATTAGCTCGACCAAAGCTTCTCCTAAAATAATTTCGGAGGGTCCATAATATGGTGAAGTATCAATTGCATTTATGCCGTTCTGGAATGCTGTAAGCAACAAATTTTTGACGGGCATTGAAGATGGATTATCATTGTACTGCGTGTTGAAAACAGCACCTCCAATAATTAAGGGAGAGATCCCATCCAATGTCCCTTTAACCTTCTGCAACTTTAATGACATTTCAAAAATATTAGCTGAGATTTATCAAGTTGGTATTGATAATCCAGGGATCCCTGTTCACTGTTTGTGTACACACAGTCCGAGCTGAACAGATTGTGGTGTGCGCTGCCATAAATCTTCCTTACTGTGTAACAATAAAAAGCACAAAAAAAGAAAAATGAGAGAGAGGAAAAAAATAAATAAATGATTAGGGAGGGGCTACCTATAAGCATTGGCCAGTTTGGATATCAATTACCTTTCTAGTTTTTATCATGAACAAGCTGCCTATGCGATAAAGTACATTTGTCCACGTACCATTTAGAAATCTGCTGACATAAACATCACCAAGTGGTTATAGGTTAGTCAATTACAGATAATTTTCTGCAAGAAATCTATTCGGAATGGCTAAATTTCATAGGTTTCATAAAGAACCGAAATCATACAAGAAGCAACAGGATGATGGACAACCAAAAATACAATTTGAGGTATGCGTTTATTGATAAATATGCTGCTATCAGATGATAAGCAAATGTACTAACCTTTGAAATGTTAAACCGTATACCAGTTAGGTGCAGAAAGAAGACGTGTTACGGTGCGGAAATTCCGTAACATGAAACTTGTGGATATTAGAGAATATTACCAGAAGAATGAAGAATGGCTACCTGGAACAAAAGTAAGTTGATATAAAAGTTCTTGTTTCAAATTCGTCTTGATCAAGTTACTAATTATTACATCTTTTTCGTTATTTTACTGAAGGGCATTTCCTTGACAGAAGATCAATGGGGAATTCTTGTATCAAAGATAGGTGAGATCAATGAAGCATTACAAGCAATTGATCATAAGGAAGAGGTTGAAAAAAGAAAAGAAGAAGCAAATGCAGGCTCGGAGGAGTCAGATGATTCAGAAGAGGAAGACTTAGAAGGTGTCGAGTTTGAAGATGTTGTTGACGAAAGACCAAAGAAAAGATCTAGAGATGAGAGAAGTAAGAAGTCTAGAAAAAGAAGCAAGCGTTCGGATTGAGTGAAAATGAAGGGTGACCAATGTTAATTTAGCTGCATTTTAATAGGCAATTTATCAAATATTATACGATGGAAGGCTAACTAAATTGTGCAAGGAATTGAAAAGAAATATTCCATTAAGGAGAGGAGGAGCTGTCTACTCTGCTTTATTTAATTAGTACAACAGATGTAAATATATAGCTTGGAAGTAAACTGATCGAATAGTGGCCTGTTTTCCTTTGATACGCAAGCCTAATTTTTTCTGGTGTGAACGGAAAGATAATTAGGGGTGGGCTTTTTATTTTATTTTTTTATTTTTTATTTTTTTTTGACCTCTACGCCGCATCCAACATTTTGAGTAATTGTCACTCCCTCCTTACAACCTTCCTTCTTTTTACTACCAGAAGCTCAATTAGTCGAAAGACATATTCGCAAAGGCATTGATATCGTTTATATGAGAGCTGCAAATAATTAAGCAAATATGTCAGGTAACGGAGATATGGACAAGTCTGTTTCTCCGAATACAAGCAGTAGCTCCACCGCTCTACCCAACAGAAGCAAAGATCTTCGAACTGCGTTGAGTGAAAAGGATAAACTCAATCATTTTAAGGTGAAGGAAGCAACACATAGACAAGCTAATGCTTCTGGAATTTTAGAATCTAAAGCACACAGTAATGAATACCAAGAGCCGCTTACAATGATGTCTGATTCGACTTCCGGGGAAAATAACTCCAGTGACACTACAAGGGATCGTAAAAGATATCATCGGGTTCCATCATATAAAAAGATATCCTCCCCACCTTTAGGTGCAAGAAAGGTATCTAGGAAATTGCCAAATTTTAGAGGTCTTTCTCAAAATACAAGTACGTCGTCTGTGGCGCCTCAAATTGTGTCAGCTAAAAATGTGAGTAGAATCAATGGTCCATTAAACAAAGCAGCGACGAATCGACTACCATATAGAGCTGTAAGGCATAATCTTGATAGTACGGCGGGTGATACTTCATCCGGGTTGGGAAGTACATTATCAAGTCATAGGAATTACGGATCCGCAAGACATTCCGTAGCCACTGGCCAACCAGAAAACGAACTCCCTTCTCAGAGATACCATCCGAGAAGTGGAAGAAATTCACCGCATCCATTTGTTCAGAACTTTCCAGGACCACCAGAATTTTTCGGAGCGACTTCTTCAAAGTATGGATTTCCTCGTAGAAGAGCATATTCGGAGATCAATAGGCCCGTGGAGACCGGATTTAATGATGCCTTATCCGGATTTTATGACAGTGATGAAAGTGACGAGGACATTGACAGCTCAGTCTATATATCTTCAAACCCATCATCAAGGGAAGGTTCAGATGCTTCATCGATCGATGATGTTTGCTTTCCCGTGGAATCGATTGACGATACCGGCAATAAGAAAACATGGCCGGATATTGATGTACTTAATGAATTTGCGCAAGAGGAAGTGCAGAGAATATCGAAGATGCAGAAGGCTGCTTCTGAAATAAGTCCGAATTCATCTGTCAAGGATAATAATAGTGGGGTGAATTTTGACTACCCAATAGTGTCCAATATTGAGCAGGGAGAAGATGCATCCATGGAGCCACTAATCAGGTCAAAGGAGGAGGAAACTGGATTAATCAATGGCCGTCTAAGGCCACCTAGGATTACTCCATGGGATCGAGAACGCCATGATAGCTTTAGAGCAAAGGAGAGTATGCTGGGAAAATTTAGGTTTACATATTTCAGAGAAGACATGCCCGAGACTATACATTCAAAGAATATTTCTGGCCTCATTCACAAAGAAGGTCTGACTTTTGAAGAACTGTTTTCTCCATCGTACTACAGAACAAAGCTGAGAGATGTGTCGAGAGGAAGTACGAGCCCAGAACCTCAAAATAGCTCAAAACTTTCTCATGTAACAACTGCGTCCACAACGCCAACATCTTCTGTTGCTGATTATCCACAGATGGAAAGGCAGTATATTCCACCTTTTTGGTTGGATGTTTGCAATCCTTCAGAAGATGAAATGAAGACACTTTCCAAATCATTTGGAATTCATCCTTTAACAAACGAAGATATCTTTTTGGGTGAGGCTCGGGAAAAAGTTGAACTATTCAAAGACTATTATTTTGTTTGCTTTACATCGTTTGACGTTGCTCAAGAACATCACAGACAAAAAGTGAAGGAGAAGGCCAGAGCGTTGAGTGTTTTAGATGATGCGGATGAGATAAGATCAAAAAATGAAAACTGGTTGACACGGCTCAGGGATCAGTTACATCTGACCCATGGCAGGAGACATGCTTCTAATGATCATAGCTCTTTACGTTCAAGTTCAAAGTCGCTCAAAAGATCAATCAAGTCAACATCATCCAGAAAGCATTTGTCCAGGAAGGATGAGTTGGTTTCATTGAATATGTATGTTGTTGTATTTAGGCATGGGGTTATCACATTCCATTTCAAGCCGACTCCACATCCAGGTAATGTTAGAAGAAGAGCAAGATTACTCAAGGATTATTTGACGATGACGTCCGACTGGATCGGCTACGCTTTGATTGATGATATCACAGATGCATTTGCACCTTTAATTGATAGTATAGAGGTTGAGGTAAACTCAATAGAGGATGAAATTTTAAATATGCAAAGTGGTGATCATTCTGGCAGTGATGATAGCAGTGATGAATCGGACGACGAGGATCGGGTGTGGGTTAGACTCAAGAGAAGAAGTTCAACGATTGGAGTTGGAAATGAATCATTGCGGTCTTTGCCTCGTACACATTCATCAGCCTCTTCTTCGTCATCTTCATCATCATCATCATCTTCAAGTACAAAAATTATTAGCTGGAAGAGAAAAGGAGACATGTTGCGTAGAATTGGGGAATGCAGAAAAAGAGTCATGTCTTTGATCAGATTATTGGGATCAAAACCAGATGTTATAAAAGGTTTTGCAAAACGATGCAATGAACAATGGGAGATGGCTCCGAAATCCGAGATAGGATTATATCTAGGAGACATTCAAGACCATGTTGTGACTATGCTGCAGTCATTAAATCATTATGAAAAGGTTCTTGCAAGATCCCATTCCAATTATCTCGCTCAAATTAATATTGATATGACGAAGGTGAATAATGATATGAATGATATTCTTGGAAAAATTACAATTCTAGGCTCGATTGTTCTTCCATTGAATGTTGTCACTGGTTTGTGGGGTATGAATTGCTTGGTTCCAGGACAGGATATTGAAAATTTGAATTGGTTCTATGGTATTTTGTGCGGAATGCTTATTTTTTCATTCTTGAGTTACATCTTCGTAAAGAGAGTGAGTGGTATTGTTTGAACGTTGGTTCACATTTAATCAACTCACTTCCTGTTTTCATATAAGAGAATTCACTCAGAGTTTCAAAAATTTCGTTATTATATAAATTACACCATCTTTATAGAAAATCTAATACAGGGGGAAGGTATTTTTCAACCGAGACTTATTGCGGACAAACAAAATGAAATCTTTTAGTGCATCAAAGTTCAACTAAATAATTGCTTGGAGCAAGACCGGACTCTCCTGAATTCACGTCCTCTGCAAACCACCAGCCATCAAGTTGCTGATGAAGTATCATCAAGATATCTCTCTTTTTGAAGCTTAATTCCTGCTCTATCTCAGCCTTATAATTATACTGCGCTTTGTAATATTTAAGAACTGGGAAACCCTCGGAGGAATGTGTTGGTAAGTTTTCTACACTTATGAATTTGCTGCCTAAACTATGTTGTGACTTGGTCCTTCTCAAAGAGGATACTTTTCTTTGAATTATCGATCGTGACTGAACTGAAGAAACTCTTGAAGTATCGTTTAATAATCTTCCGTCAATATCTTGTGTGCTCCAGGGTCTCTGTTTTCTATTCGATGATATTTTTCTCTCAGTACTTACATTTGTTTCCGCTGGAAATGCGGGAGTGCAACTAAAACTCTTTTTATGATGTATTGTATTTTTCCTGGTATTTTCAAAACTTTTGTACACATCCCCTTCTTTCAGTAGTTCGTGTATATCTTTCGAAAAGCCGCGGCTACCAGATCCATTTTGCTTCCTTGAGCTATTCTGACTATTTGCAAGTTTCATGGATTCCCTAAATTTCGACATATCACCATTACCACCGAGAGAAAGATCACTGAGATAAGCCTTCAATGGATCATCATTCTTACCTAAAATGTCAGCAACGTTGTCTTTCTCGGTATGTGCGGAAATCGGATGATTCGAAGAGGCTGTTGAATGTAATAATGGATTTGAAAAAACACTGTTATTCAATTCTGATGTAGGATTTTTTTTCTGCACAGCTTGTGAGGACCCTACACTAGTATCAGTTGTCGTGGTAGAGTAGTCCGACATTACTTTGTAAGTACTTGGCTCAGAGCCACCTTCATCAGGATGTTTCACATCTTTTTCCTCATCTTCTTCTCGGCGTAATTCAGAGTAAGTCTTACTGCTTCTATCAATCATATTAATTGCTGTTTCCTGTTCTTCAGTAGCTTTGGGTGGATGTTTCTTCTTGGTTTTCAGAAATTCAACAGGACTGATTGAACTTGAAGCACTTCTACTGGATCTCGTAGAACGAAGTAATTCGTCGACATCAACTGTTTTTGCAGATTTCGATACTTGTGAAGACATATCCTCCCCTTTCGCAAAATCAACAAATTTTAAAGGTGGGCACGATTTGTTACCGGTACCATAGGCTTTTGTGAATCCTTTGATATCTGCCTCATAGGAACATTTTTCAAGGCTCAACCTAATGTTTTCAGCACTCTGATCATCACATATACATGCGGAACTAATATCATTTGCGTATTCCCATATATTCCTTCGAATAAATTTTATTCTGTCCTCATCAATCCTTTGAAATTCCACACAGCACCGACACCATTGTTGCTTGAATGTCTCCTGAATTTTGTTATATTTGTGAATCATTTTGAAGCAGTTAGACCTTTGGTTTATCATCTCTTCTGTACATTTGTCTATTTTCTTCTGAATTCTATTGGCCTCCGTATCATCTAAAAGAATTTGTTCAGTTTTATAGCTATTAACCTTTTTCCATAACAATTCATATTTACTTTGGGATTGCCTAACAGTGGATAGGAAATTTTCTTTATATTTGACAAACTCCAATATAGTTGACTCCCATGGTTTATTGCTGCCGCAAACATTTCCCAAGTACTCTTTCAGAGGTAAATAGACCAATTCCGATAACTTTTCACCTTCCACTGAGTGGCTATTACTAAGCTGTTTCGTCTCATCGATTAAGACTCTTATACTGTCGGTCAAAGTTGCAGTTTCCTTATGCATAGAATTTAAGCCACTCTTCCTAGCCAAATTATTCAATTTTCGTGCATATTCGTGCTCTATTGCGATCCTCTCCTTGTAAAACTGAAGAAGGTGCTCTATAGTTTTTGTGCTTTCATGAAAATGGTCAGTCAGAACAGAAACAGATGCATCTGTCTTCGTAGACCAAAAATTACCAGCATAGCCTTCTGCCGCCGAAATACTCATTTATTACTTCTGATATTATCCCTAAGAAATGCGGCTAACCTTTGAATACGTTAAGATATATATTACTTTCTGGATATAAACAGGTTAATTGTTGATTTATTGAGAATTACTGCTTATGCGTTTTTTGCGTTTTTTCTGTATATATCATTTTTGATGGGGTTCTCCCCAAGACCGCACTGTATATCTTTAATCCGTAATGTTTACATATTTCCAAGGCAGGAAATACACTTTTTTATACGTCAACTCAGTTTCGAGATTATTGGGGAAAATTTCAATTTCTTCGTTTTCTGTAATAGAACACCGTCGCGTCGTTTGGACGACACAATTGAACACATCGGTTGACTTGAAAGTTATTAACGATTTCTCTATTAATTCATTACCGAACACGCAAAACTTAACTTCCATTTACCTTGTAAGATTCATTACATTGACCAAATATTTTCAAGAATACTCACTTCATCACAGGCATCCATATTCCTTTTTTCAAACATGTCCGACTCCCCAACTCAAGAAGATGAAGAGAAGTTAAAGCAAGAAAAATTGGATCAGGCCAGAAAGAGATTTGAAACACTCAAAAAGAAGAATAAAAAGAAAGCAAAACATAAAAAGAAACAGTCGGTAGAGCAAACAGATGATGCAAAGGAAAAATCCGACGAAACAAGACAAAATGATGATAATAAAAGTAAGGCAAATGATGATAATGTAAACAAGGCAAATGATGAAGTAACTATCACAAAAAGTGATACTGAAAACACAGAAACAAATGGAGACAACAGTCAAGAAAATGACAAGGTCACGAAGAGTGAATCAGGGGGAGAAAATGTGAAAACAGATGCTTTGAAAGCAGAATTGAACGACGATCAAGATCACCAGGACCAACAGCAACCATCTGTTGATAAGGAAGAAGTGCTGTCAAAAAAAGAAGATCAGGATGGAAAGGACAAACCACTTGAAGAGATACTTGTTTCTAAAGTGGGCGATAAAGAATCTACATTTTTAGATGATGAACTTCGTTCACAGGTGAGGAAGGTTTCAGATGAGTTGAACCAGTCGTTGGAGGAAGTGAAGAAACTAAAAAAGGAAAACTCGGATCTAAAAGTGGCAAAAATAAGCGCAGAATTGGAACTTGAAGATGTCAAGAATAACTACGAAACTGCTCAACAACAGATTAAACGATTAGAATCAGAAATCAGCAGGCTTAAGACCGACAAATCCGATATTATTAAGAACAATACTTCTTTAGTCAGCGAGCGCAATTCAGATGAGGATAGTGATGTTTTTTCAGATCACATCTCAAAAGCGTATAACTCTTATTCACAACCCGCATATGGTGTGGCAAATAACGGATATCCTACTAGTGAGCAGATGAAGCAAAATTTCGCCTCTTGGAAAGGATATAACATTGATATGAGAGATTGGAGAAGTATAGGTATGGGACCAATATTGAATCTCTAAATTAAATAGTACTTGTATCTCTACCATCAATCAGATATGAAAAATAAATGTAAATTTTATGCGATTAGCTTTTTACCCCCGGGCTGCACGGCATGCTTTTTCCCACATGGGTTCTGAAGTCTGCGTGAACAGCTAAACTTCTAACTTTGCCAATATGACAAAATATTTAATTTCATATACATATTTTTTTTCGAATTTTTTATTTATTTGCATTGTCCCCAGCTTTTATAGGCGTTAATAGTCTTCTACCAAATTCATCCAGACTAAACAGGGAGAGAGAAGGTTGTGTAAACCATATCCTATAGTTGTACGTTCTTGTATATGATAATATAAGGTGGTTTAGCTTTTATCAGACAATGTTATCAGTGAGATATTCTTTAATTGGTAGTACTGTAATCGCCAAGTCTTTCGTGCGAGGATTTTCCAGTTGCTATCATTCCCAATTATGCAGATCATTTGTTACAGAATCAAATGCAAAGCCAGAAACAGAATACTCAAAGGTGATTGGAATTGATTTAGGAACAACAAATTCTGCAGTCGCATTAGTTGAAGGTCAGAAGCCACGAATTTTGGAAAACGCCGAGGGAGCAAGAACCACCCCATCAACCGTGGCATTTACTAAGAATGGCGATGTATTGGTTGGCGAACCCGCAAAACGGCAGGCAGTGTTAAACAGTGAAAATACATTTTACGCCACGAAGCGTCTTATAGGAAGGAAATTTGATGATGAAGAAGTTCAGAACGATTCCAAGAATGTTTCATACAAAATTGTCAAGCATGACAATGGGGATGCGTGGGTTCAAACTACAGTTGGAAATAACGTTTCGTATTCTCCCTCTCAGATAGGTGGGCTTGTTTTGAAAGAGATGAAGAAAATTGCCGAGCAGGATCTTGCTTTGAAGATTAAGAACGCTGTGATAACAGTTCCAGCTTATTTTAACGATTCTCAAAGACAGGCAACTAAAACTGCGGGCGAGTTGGTTGGTTTAAATGTCGTGAGAATTGTGAATGAGCCTACAGCTGCATCACTTGCCTATGGTCTTAACCAGAATAAGAATGGCACGGTCGCAGTGTACGATTTGGGTGGTGGTACTTTTGATATCTCGATCTTGGATATAGATGATGGTGTTTTTGAGGTGAGATCAACCAATGGGGATACACATTTAGGAGGCGAGGATTTTGACAATTTGTTGGTATCATATATTTTGAAGAAGTTTAAAGAAGATCAGAAAAGTAATGTGGATATAACCAAGAATAAGATGGCAATGCAAAGAATCAAAGAGGCCGCGGAAAAGGCAAAAATTGAGCTTTCGCATGTTCATGTGACGAGGATTCAGATACCATTTTTGACTAGCACGGATAGTGTAGATTTTGAACTCAAGGAGTCCGAACTCGACAATCTTTCCATGCATTTAATCAAGAAAACTCTTGGACCTTTGAAAACTGCATTGTCTGATGCAGATCTTGAGAAAAGTGATATCGACGAGATAATAATGGTTGGAGGAATGACAAGAATGCCGAGAATAAGAAAGCTTGTCAGCGACTTTTTTGGAAAGACGCCAAATGTTAAGGTTAACCCTGATGAGGCAGTTGCTTTGGGTGCTGCTATACAAGGTGCTGTTCTTTCAGGTGAAGTTAAAGATGTCCTCTTGTTGGATGTGACACCGTTAACTTTAGGAATTGAAACATACGGAGGTTTATTTTCACCATTAATTCCTCGTGGTACTACAGTCCCTTGCAAAATAAATACAACCTATTCTACTGCGGTGGACGGTCAGAATTCAATTGATATTAATGTTTACCAGGGAGAGAGACCACTTATTAAGGATAACAAATTAATTGGCAAATTCAAGCTTTCAGGAATACCACCAAAGCCAAAAGGTGTGCCTAAAATTGAGGTTTCATTTGATATAGATGCAGATGGAATCATCAAAGTGAGTGCCGCCGATAAGGAGAGTGGAAAGAAATCTTCAATTACTGTTTTTGGTAAAACCGGAATGTCAAAGGAAGAGATCGATAACTTGGTGAAGAAGAGTAAGGAGACAACAAAAGAGGACCAAATACGGATGAATTATTTGAAGCACGTTAATAATTTGGAGTTAATAGTGTTCGATAGTGAGCAGGCCATGGAAAATCTATCAGCATTCATTACTCAGCAGGAAAAGACTACATTAAATAAAAAAATCAGCATCGTGAAAAGAATGATCGAGGATTCAAGAAAGGGTGACCTCTTCAACGTAAAGTTAATCAAGGCAGCACAGGACGAGTTGAAAGATGAAACTATGGAAGTTATAGGAAATGCTGGCAAGAGAAGTCGCCATGCTTATCATAAGGGAAAGGCCGATCCTAAAGATAATTAAATAGAAAATATACAACTGTGGAACCATGTTCCTATCTTGCTCTCTGGCTTGTTTCGGAATTCAATTTTGTAATTTCATATCAGGGGTTATTGGAGATTTAGATACATAGGCGCATTAGTGAAAGAATAAAAGTGAAAGAATAAAAAATAATGTCTACAAAGTGACTTAGTTTAGTGCACTTTTTTATTACGTACGTATCAACATGCTTAGGTCCTGCGACTCGCTTAATTATTTAGAACCACGGATCGGACAAAATGGTCCAGATTGTGAATATTGGAAAAACAAAAACTTAACGTCCTAGTCGGGAATTGATAATGTAGAAAAGTTGAATCTTCGGGATGGAATCTAGTCTTTTTCTTCCCTAATTATGATGACGCGAAAAAAAAAAATTGGAAGCCTGCATTAAATTTTTGTTGTGCTCTGTTTCTTTTTTCTCACCCCCCCCCCCTTTTTTTTCGAGCTCGATTTTTTTTTCTTCTCAAGAATATATTTATTTGCGAAGCCACAAGCTATGAATAACTAGCTTTTTTGGATTAAGTTGACTTCTTCACATTTTCATTCATCAAGCGACAAATAACATTGGATTTAAGCGAGCCTATTCAAGTTAGGCTGATTAGTCAAGCTGAGAAAAAGGATAATTTCCGTAAGAACAAAAAAAATCGGTTCATAAACAGTCTGATCAAGGAAAAAAAAAAAGCTACATTATTATTTATCAGAAGAAGTATGCAACAAGCACCCAAGCAGCCAATGTTTAGGCACTCAAACCTGTCTGCTACATCTACTGGTTCCGCCAAGCGTCTGTCTTCCAATAATCCATTCCGGTCTGCCCTTCTTCAAGAGGAGGCTACTATATCAAAAGATCCAAAATACAAGGACTGGATGGATCAACGGATAGACGAGGAATCTGTGAGCGACAGTAATTCATTTAGTGAGGGCGATGAGCTTATTGACTTTACATCTGAAAGAGTTCCTAAGAAGCCTTCACTTGATTCAAGGGGTTCTGATCCTATGACGTAAGTATATACTAAGTTTTCGAGACCGATTATATTATAATCGACATTTTCTTTTCAGAGTTCTTTCACAGAATGCTATCAAGTTTCTTCACAACTATAGTCAAAACCAACTGATTTTCCTTTTGAATACTTTTTTTTATTATGGGTTTCTATTACTGTTTACAAGCACGATACTCCAAAACATGTGGGAAAGGACTTTATTTATATTCAAAAGCTTGCTCTTCATTTTGAAGCGTGAAAATACATTATTCACCCATGATTGATTCATAGCTGTTTCAAATAACTATGTGTGATAGGTAGATGTGTTTGGGCTAGGGCATTTTTTGAGGTCAAAAATGTTCTGTTGCCATTTCCGCGTTTTTTATTTTTTATGGAATTTCTTGGTTTCATCCCCACGCGCAGCACACTTTTTTTTTTACTAAAAATAGCCACTTTGATAGAGATTGGGCCCCCCTTTTTTATTTTAGCAAGTTTCTATTCTCGATGCAGGGATTTTTTTTTCTCTTTTTTGGTTCTTTTTACTGGGCAATTTTGTTTGGCCTTTCTGTGCTCTTCGTCCATTGAATTCCTGGCGATTTCTGTCATGGCATAGAATTAAATTGTTTTGGCTGTGCTAGGATTTACACCGGTGACTTTTAACATTTTTGATAGCATATCTGTTTCTTACTCTGCGTTTTTTCTTTTTCGTTTTCATTGGATACTAACATCTGCTATATATTTTGCTTCCTTTCAGATTAAGAAGAAGAAGATCGACAAATCCATTTTCTGACATGTCCAGCGGTGAAAATTCTAGAAAGGCATCAACTAAAGGAAGTATGAGACACAACACTCCTTCAAGAACAGATATGAGCTTACCAAGGAATTATGACCCTAATGCATTAAACGATAGCAGCGACTTACCGCCATCTTACGAAGAAGCAGTTGGGAAGAAATATTCCAAGGATGAATATCCAACCGACGAAAAACGTCCAATTGGAAGAGAGGATTCCAGTAAGAGATCTAAGATGCCTCCTGCTGCTACATTGCCTCGCCGTGCTAAAACAGTGAGAGTTTCTTCTAGAAGTAGGAGGAATGCAGGACGTGAGGGATTGCATTCGAATAACAGGTCACGCGAGAATTCCAACACCCAGCCACGTAGAAAAGACATCACAGCTACTACAGAAACGAAAATTATGGAAGATGGAAGAATCAGATCCAGAAGTGTTGGACAAGCATCTCTGGATGGAAAGAGTCGCCATGCCGTTTCTGAGAGTCCTGAACCACATCATCATCATCATCACCATCACCACCACCATCACCATCATCCACACAAAAAATTTGTGATGGCCAAGCCAAAGAACTTGGATACTATCGACAAGTTAGATGTGACTGGTTTTTATGGAGGTGCTAAATTTCATCATGATGGACCATTTGATGCATGCACACCACACAGGAATAGAGATAAGTCGAGGGCACCAGTACTGGCATTCCCACCTGATGGACCAAACAATTCTATCAAGGGTATGGCTCCAATGAATTCTACCGAAAATCAATATGATCTGATGTTTGGTGTTGGGGATGATGAACCATTGTACACAACAAAGATTTCGCATCAGGGCTCCTCTTCCCAACAAAATCGTTCGCGCAGTTCTGGAAACCCAGATTACTATACAGGCAAAACACCATATGGAAATGGTCTCATCGTCAAAAAGGCAACGCAGTCAACTATCCGTCTGAATGAATTGAATAATAATCCTACAACAACTAGATTTGATGTTAACACAAAGTCTACACCAGTGCATGGTGATACAACACTTGGACTAGGATCTAGTACGTTTCTGGATGGTGCTCCTGCTTCAACGGCAGCCCAAAAGAAAGCATTCGCCAAGGAAAAAGAGAAGACTCAGTTGGGAAGGAAGAAGAGTATACTAGAGTCAAGTGGCTTCTTGAGAAGGGTGAAGACACTAAAGGGGAGAAAGAGTTCTAGGCATTAGTCTGTGCATTATGGCATTATGTTTACATTACACTCTTTTTAGTTCTTTATCTATTTTCACTTGAAAGGCAGGATATCAAAACGGCACATGCTTTTCATTTTTTTGTGTCTTCTTTACTAATTGAAAGTTAATTGAAGAAAGAGAGAAAAAAAAAAAAGAGGATGGAGAAATGTAAACAGTACACAGGAAGCGTTTTCACCTGTGTGGTGGTTTGCAACTCACGTATATCTCCTCCTCTTACCCTGCATGAAGTGACATTCATTTTGTGCAAAAACAAGTTGGTGTAATTGGGATTTCCACATTCTTGAACTCCATTGTTCATTCATCGTTTATTCATTCAACGTTGTCGTTTTTTTCTATTTTCGTTACGTTTTTATATTATCTTGTCTGTTCACTTTGTATTTCTAACATCGAGTACCCTATATGCTTTTGGAGCTACATAGATGTATATATGTATATATGTATATATGTATTTCGCGTTAATTACATATAAACACATGTGCCCGGTTCGTTAATTCGTACAGCTAGTTTCTGATATTGTCATCATAAATAGGAAATTTAAGTCTTCTTTTGGCTTCTGCGAAATCAGCATCATACGTCAAAATTCTTGAATCCATTCCCCTCTGAGGGTAATCGATCACATTTACATTCGATGGACGCCCCGTATCTGTCACCCGAAAACGATGTTTTCTTTGATCAAGAGACGAAATATATCTGAACCGGAGACCGCTTTTCTTTGGAGGTGTAACAAAAGATGGCATTCGAATCTTTGGAGCCCTTGTTGAATGTCTTCTTGAAGGACCGAACTTCAACATCCACGAGTTCATGAGCTGTGATTTAGGACTTAAGACGCCGGAACTTTTTCGAGACTGAAGTACTTGAGCATACCCAGGGTAATCTATTATACTGAGATCATGCAGTGGTCGTCTTTGTCCTTTCAAAAGTTTTTGTGGTATCTTATCATCAAAAACGTTCTCAGACGGTATATGTTGATCTTCTTGTTGCCTGCCCACGAATGGAAAGATGTTCTCCTTCGTTTCAGGTGCTAAATCACAAATTTTTAATGTTTCCTCAAATTTAGAGCGTAATTTCTTGTTATAATCATCTGGATCTTCAAATATTTTGAACGATTTTAGAGTTGAGTTTGGCTGATGTTTTAGAGCCGGTGTTGTATTCGACTTTAGCTTTTTTGTAGGTGAAAGGGAAACGTTGTTATCAAGTGCAAACGAGGAAGGTCTCTTTGGGGAAGCCTTTTTCGGAGACACGCTATTCTCCTTGCGATAAAATGATGATCTTGATTCTTGACTCCTTGAAGACTGTGATAATCGTGGAAAAGATGCTTTTAAAGGAGAGGAATTCCGTGATGAACTACCTGAGCCATACACATTTGAATCCTTCAGCGAGAGCGGTGTTCGGTCAGGAAAAGAATATCCCTTCGTTGGAGATTGTGATCTTGATCTTCTAAATGACATCCTTGATAGTAATATAAGAAATATTTTGGTTCTTTGTATATGGTAGTGATGACAAGAAAGAAAAGTTTAATTAAAACAGGGACACTAATTTCAGGAAATTTGGGGCAGATATGTATGGTATCGAGCCCCTTTTATTGCAAGCGCGTTCGTACTTTTTTTTTTTTACAATAGAAGAAGCGTGTTGGTTTGTTTGCCTCATATCGCACTGTTCAATTTTTCTTGCTTAATCATTCAAGAATAATACATTCCGGATGAATTTACATATTGACCATGTCCAATAGCAACTCCGCAAAGTCTGATTTTGGCCGGAAAACTTGGGATGAAGACGAATATGCGGAGAAGGCTAAAGCTAGGAGAGAACAGCGGTTGACAAACGATAAGTATTCGAAAGTGACAAGCTTAGATGAGTTTTACAAAGACCGTTCCAAGCGAGTAAAACAAGTGGATACATACAGTAGCTCAAACTTGGTATCCAGTGATAAAGCGAAGTATGCAGGTTTTCATTGTGAATTATGTCATCGAACATTTCGTGATAACTTGGCATATTTGTCACATTTGAATGAAAAAGAGCACTTGACAAAGTCTGGTGTGTCTGGTCTTCATACTTTAAAGAAATATACAGTTGCTGATGTCAAGAAAAGACTTGGATATTTAAGGGAAAAGGTAAAGGAAATCAATAGCAACCCACAAAATGAAAACAACATTCGTTCATCTCACGAAATTCAGGATGAACGGCTTGAAAGAAGACGCAAAAAGCGACAGGAGCGAAGACAGAAACGAAAGAATATGTCTGAGAAACTTACTAACGGATTAGATACGAAAGAACTGCAAACGCTAATGGGGTTTTCGAATTTTGGTTCATGACTATATTCAAGATGGGTATTTTTTGTTGAATATATATGATATATACATATGCACAGGTGAACAGAGATCCTATAAATATGATTGTAGATATATGTAATTTCTTCATTCTAATATTGTGCGTAGCGTTGCGGCTTAAAGCTAGAGAATACAATTCTGACAAATATAGGAAACAAGAACTTTTATTGTCGACGGATACCGTAGTTCAAAATGAATACAGAGTTGGACTCAAACATCAACAAATTTCTTTACTTTTAACAAGTCATATCAAAGTAAGGATGTCCGAATTTATTGACCTTCACTCGGTTAAATTTTACATGCAACAGGCGCAAATGTGATATCTAAAGTCCTTTTTTTGTTCAAATTTACCCATTAAACTTCTTTTGTTACCGTAAAATAATTAGAACAATACTTTATCAAGCGAGTGGAAGCTTTTATATTTATCAAACATTCGTCGATTGTGGGTTTATCTGTTATATTTGGTTTCATAGAAAATAATATTTTATATAATTGATAAAAGTTATAAAACACATTCACTCACTTTCGTGACAAAAAAAAAATAGAACAAGGATTCGGAGAGGTAAAGTCAAAACGGGTTTACATGACGTTTACATACTTTTTTACCACATATTTTTGCTGTTTTACAAAACGTTACTCTACAAGCAAAATGACTATTTGCTCTCCATATATTTATTCGTGGTGCCTAAAAAATGATAAAAAGTACAAAATTTCATCCTTGAGAGATGTCAAAGAAAAAACGTGTTTTGACTATGTTATGCTAGCCTTTTTAACCAACGAAACGTATGATGAAATTGAACAATGGATTCCAGAGATAAGACAATTTCCAGGAAATGTCATTCTTTCCATTGGCGGAGCTGATGGACACTATCCTTCAGTTAAATTGAATGTGATTGAGGAATTCAAAGAATTAGATACACTAATTGCTGCTGCCGGGTTTAAAGGACTTGATTTGGACATCGAGGGGAAAGCACTAACTGATCAATACAGGTTGAGCAAATTATTGGAAATAATAAAGATGATATCTATAAAGTATGGTCCTAATTTTTGGATATCAATAACTTTACCCGTAGAATATGAAATAGGAATAGGTGATGATGCAGCAAAGGTTTTAAAGCTTTTCAATGATGCAAAAATTCGTATAAAATATATCAATTTAATGATCATGGATTTTTATACTGATTTAGGTCATTATAGAACATGGGAAGAGCACAATTTTAAGATAATACATGAATCAAATACTATTTTACAAAAAATATTTGGAAAAACAAAAAAAGATGTGTGGAAAATGATGGGATTATGTCCAATGATTGGCCAAAACGATGATGGCATCATATTCACTTTGGAAGATTGGCGGCATATGGTCTCTTTTGCATTTCAGATGAAGATTGGCTTACTTACTTTTTGGGCATTAAACAGAGACCAGATAATACACAAAAAGCCACACCTATTTGCAAAATTTAGAACAGATTTAAACCTTTACTCTTATGCGCAAGCTTCCGATTTTGCATTCACGGATGAAATCACAAGAAAGTTAACAGGCCCATGATAAGTAAAGGAAGTCCGATTTCATTACATGAAATTTTATATAAATATGTATATGGTGGCAAGAGAGCTCAAATTTATATGTACAAGATCCCTTCTAAATCACGCGCTACCATTACCACTGGATACAAAAGATGATAGTCTTTCGATAACGTCCTTGTCCTTCTCACCATATTTGCGAATTGGTTGACCCATTTTTCTTAATTTATACTGAGCTTTTAGAATAGCTGGAGCCTCTGCAGGAGGTTCTGAGGCACCCCAGGGTAATGAACTTCCAGTATATACACTTTTAACTATATTTGATGAAGCAGCGGAAGATCTATTAATGATCTTTGGCTCCTGCTTCGAAAGATTATTAATCTTTGTAACCTTGTCAACGGTGTCAAAGTAATCAATAATTCTGTTGTCCTTCGGCTCTTTTCCTCCAACTACTAGCTTTTTCACCTTTGAAACCTTCTGTTCAAACCGAACGGCTTCTTCAATAGTGTTTGGATAATTTAATAAAACAAATCTTGAATATTTTGGATGCTCAGCCCTTAGTTCTAATGCTTTATCTTTCACAAGCTGCGTAAAAACACCTGGTGAAAGAACGTAAGTAAAGCTATAATAGCATGTATTAGATTTCTCATCCTTCTTCTCCAAAGTTTGCTGGAGTAAATGACCAAACTTGGAAGATTTGTCTGCCAACTGAGCAGCAATCAAATCATTAAGGTCTACAGTGGCAACAGTATCAGATCCACCCAGCTTATTGACTAACTCAGTCACTTTCTTCTCCGAGTGGGAAGCAAACGGGAAAAGGTAAAATTCCTCACCGGATTCAAAAGAGAACTTCTTCTTCTGAAGTTTCCGTAAATGCTCATGCCACTCCTCTTCGGTGTACGTTGTTTTAATATTCAATCTATTATTATCTTGCTCATTCTTAACTCTTCTAATCACTTTAACAAAAATAGCCGTACCAACTATTGAGACAACGGCTAACCATTTTAGCGCAAACTTCTTATCAACAAGTTCCTCTTTGAATCCAGATGCGTACCTTCTTCCCATTACAGGCTTGGCTTCTTTAATTATTCCTGGAATCTGTTTTCCGGGAAAACGAGAACTTATTCTGAACGATGACCTCAGTATATTTCTGAACATTCTTCATCTACTAGATTGTGTGCAACTGTCTTTGTATAGTTGGGTGTTGAAAGCTCAGTCAAAGGGAAGAATGTGTTAGATAATGCTGTATTCTGGCTATGTAGGTCAAAAAAGATACTAGACATATGTAAGGACGCAGTTGAATTTTGAAGCTGAAGAAGAAAAAATTGGAATTAAAAAAAAAAATACAAATATTGAAGAAAAACAAGTATTAAATAACTCAAGTCATCATAAAATTATGGACAAAGCATTGAAATAGTATAGATATTTGCAGTACGTGAGCTTACTTCACCATTTGGTTCTAGGAGGAATGTCTTTGGTAAACTTGGCAAATGTTTGCAGCCATTTACAGAATTGTGTGATGGCAAAGTTACCATTGGCTAAAATACCCTATACTCGACTACATTTGCAAATTGCGTTAGGATTGTACAATGAAGGATTTATATCTTCCGTTCAACGTGGCTCTATTAATGGTCCAGACATTAAACAGGTAGAAGTTACTCCTGACAATGTGTCCACAAGGAGGTTGTGGCTTGGACTGAAATACAAAGATAATAAGCCAGTGCTATCACATATTCATCTTATTTCGAAACCTAATAGAAGAGTCCATTTGACAAATGACGAGCTTGTTCACTTTGCTGCAGGAAATAGAGTTAGATTTGTGAGGCCAATGAAACCTGATGAGGTTGTGTTTGTGAGAGCCAGTAATGGAGATGTGTTGAATCTTTACGAGGCCGTGAAAAAACAGTTAACCGGTGAGTTGCTTTGCCGAGTTTCGTAAAGCACTTGAAGGCCTAAAACTTGTATATATATATACTCACGATTATTTAATAATTCATACGATAAACCGGGATTTAAACTGTAAATTCGGATTAAATTGCTTGTAGGAATTTTAATGCACGCTGTATGTTCCCTGTAATTTGTTACAGTTTTTTCACTTATTTTTTGGTTACCGTTATTTTCCTCTTGGTGTTTCTGGCAGTCACCTTATTAAAGCTCGATCAATCTGTCTTCAGTTAATCCTATGCTCAATTCCGACGGACATTTCATTTTCTATTGAAGTCATAATTATATCGAATAACATCCAAGGATCATTATGAATAATCCTGTGCAAAATGAAGATGAATCGTTTCCGCCAATTCCTAAATCAATGCTAATAGGAGGGGAAGTATACCACTATCAAGAAATTAGGTATAGAAAAAACTGTGAGAGGATTGGGTCGCACATGCTTAGAATGTATAATGACAAATTTCTAAGTATTAGGTTAGGTGACAAATCATTGACAGGGAAAAAGTACAGTATCGCAGGCTTTGATATGGATGAAACCATCATAACTACGCAGTCTGGTACACGTTTCGGTCATGGTGCGTGGGATTGGTGTATAAAATATCCTGAAGTAGTTTCAAGGCTTAAGGAATTAGAAACAATTCATTCGAACGATGATACCATTAAAGTCATTGCTATATTTACAAATCAAGGAGCTATTAATAACACAAAGAGATCAAAAAGTCTAAGTGGATTCACGCATAAAATTTCCAGCATCATAAAGAAACTTAGCACTTTGACATCATTGCCAATAGTAATTTATGCTGCCACCAGAGATCCGCAGGCGAATAAAAATGTACTTGCTAAAAAGGCGGCTAAAATAGCACGCAAACCAGATATAGGAATGTTTCAGCAGCTTCTTAATGATATAAATGCCACAAAGGAAGATGTTTCTTATCAAGACAGCTTTTTTTGTGGGGACGCTGCTGGTAGACCAGGAGATTTCAGTGAGTGTGATATTGGAATAGCAAAAAAGATTGGTGTTAAATTTTACACTCCGGAGCAGTACTTTTTAGATGTTAAGGAAAAATGATTACGGAGTGATACCATGTAAATTTTTAGATATGCTTCTTCTCATACCAATTTAATGATGTATATTATTTAATTAGAGAACGTGCTTGGCAAAGGAAATTGGCACCGGTTAGTTTCCAGCTTAATACCGTCTGTATGGATAATTTGCTGATAGGGTCGAGAAAGGAAATATTTCACCTGATCGCGAAATTGCGATATTTCGCCAGATCCAACAACTCTCAACGTTTTTTTTTTCTCATATTTCCTTCCTCTTGCCCGTACTTCCGACTAGCTGAATAGTGGAAAAGGAATTGAAATTTGCCAACGCTCTTTGCCCGAATCTAACTATCAATGCCAATTATGACAAAACTAGCGCACGAATTTCACGAGCCAGTCCTTCTGGCAATTATTGGAGGAACAGGCTTATACTCCTTAGCTGCCTTGAAACCAATCGCTAAACTTATTATATCTACACCTTGGGGTGAGCCATCCTCTCCAATTACCATCGCACGTACCAGCAGCGGATTTCCTATTGCGTTTCTTGCCAGGCATGGTCCTCATCACGATCTTTTACCTTCAGATGTCCCATATCGTGCTAATATCGCCGCTTTAAAAGGATTAGGTGTTAAAGTAATACTTGCATTTAGTGCGGTGGGTTCCTTAAGAGAACATATCAAGCCTCGAGATTTTGTTGTTCCAAATCAGATAATTGATCGAACCAAAGGTATTCGCTCGTCTACATTCTTTTGCAAGGGTTTTGTCGCTCATGCTGGATTTGGTGAGCCTTTCGATCCAAAATTAAACAAATTGATTGGCGATCATTGTAGAGAAATTTTGCAGGGCGATGGTGTTAAGCTTCATACCAAGGAAACTGAAGGTAAGGATGTGATTTTAGTCTGCATGGAGGGACCTGCCTTTTCTACAAGAGCTGAATCACAATTGTATAGGTCGTGGGGTGGTGATGTTATTAATATGTCATGCATTCCTGAGTCCAAATTGGCAAGAGAAGCAGAGATAGCGTACCAGATGATTTGTATGTCTACTGATTACGATTCCTGGAATGAGTCGGAAGAGCCTGTTACTGTTGAACAGGTTGTTGGGAATCTTAAGGCCAATACAGATAATGCACATCGTGTTGCTGAAAAACTTATTGATCTATTGGAGCCAAAAATAAAATCCGGAGAAATTGGGGGTGATTTGGATGGAAGTATGAAGTTTTCTGTCAGTACGAAAAAGCCAGCAAGAGATAGAAGGGCTGCAATCAAAATGCATTATCTTTTCCCAAACTATTGGCCTTTAGAGTAAACCTTCTGTTTATGGGTTGGCATAATTAATTCAGATATAATCAATGTAAACGTACTGTTCTTTTCTATTTGAAATAAGCAAAGACTGATAACTGATATGCTAAATGTTGATGTTGAAGCCCCTTTTCTAAGTAACTATAACTTCCTGACTTTTTATTTTTTTTTATTTTATTTTTTTATTTTTTATTTTTTTATTTTTTTCATCTTTTCGGCCTTTGCATTCTAATTTAAAGTACACTTCAAATAAACAACACTTGTGAATGTTGGCTAAAGCTGTCGGACTCTTGCTCTTTTGTTTCTTATCGATCATCCACATATAAATGTTAGACAAAATTCAACTTTCACCGTCGGCGAATTCCACGAGCTCATTTGCATCATCTGCAGAAGACACATTCTCTAGAGTTAGAAGGGCCAAAAGTGGTAATAAACGGTTGCCGACATGGTCTAATTCGGAGATGGGCTCAGGCCTTGAAAATTCAAGCAATATATTTGATAAATCAAATCCTGTCCATCCATCAGAGGGTATTACGTCCTTTACTCCAATAAAGGCCCTTGTATCATCCCCGTTCAGGTCATCTCGCACCTCACCTAGACGAAACGATTTCTTAACTTACAATGAAACAACACCAGATGCTGATTCAATCCAAAAAAACAGCATTAAGAAAATCACGGAACGGCTTTTGGATGCGGCTCATGTTGGAGATGACTTATTTGGACATGCGCAGAAAAGATATTCCAGTTTAAAGCAAAAGGTCGAACAGAAGGAGAAAATTCATCAGCACCAATTAGAGCTTAGCATGACACCCGAAAAGAAAGAAGACCCCACGTTATTTTCTCAAATTTACAATCGTTCAGTTTTTAGATCGAGGAGAACCACCCCTGGGACGACTCCTGTTTTATCTCCCAATAATGTGATGTCTTCTTCCTATAACAGGACGATCGATGGGAAACAAAAGCCCCAAAATAAGAAGTTGGATAATGATACAGACCTTGGTAGCCCATACATGAAAATCGCTCTGAAGAGAATGATCAATAAAAGCTATGAAGTGGGCCGGTTGGTCGTTTGCTTGCTACTTTTTACTTTTTACAAGCTTATTTGTGCCATCGTCACCCTCTTGAGGATAAAAGTTGAACTGAAAGGTTCTTCCGTGCGAAACAAAGATACCACGCTTTTCACCATCATGAGCTATGTTAATTACGCAATTTATGTTGGCTTACTTTTAAATATACTTATAGCAGTTGTGAGATTGTTAAAGCCTCAGGACAAATGCTTAGATTTACCATTAACGGATTCTCAACGAAAGATTTTGGGCCTACCCCAGATTCATAGCACGGATGATATTGACGAACCAAACATTATAGGAAAGGCGGAGGTGAAAGAGGAGCCGCCAATTTTAAAATATTCAGGGTCCCCAAATAGATCTGGAATAGAAAATGATATTTCAAGAAGTTTTGCCAGCATGAATATTTCAAGACTTAACGGTCTAACTCAGAACTCCGGTGTTAGACCTTTGATAAATTTGAACACTCCTTCAAAGGATAAGGGGCCTTCATCTCCGGAGAAAATCAAGGAGCGTCTCCTATCAGCACATAGACAAAATGGAACACACAGAAGTTCTTTCTTAGACCGGACATTAAATTCGCCTTTGGATAAGACAAGTAGCTTTGATAGGACACACTACTGAATTTCTGGGCCGAGTGCACATCGGATACACGAGACTAGCTAGTCACTTACACATCTATTATAATATATAAATTGTAAACTACATCCTTTTGGGAATAAGTAAAATAGCTCAATAAAAAGGCACAAGCGACACTCGTGAACTACAATCTACGGGAAAGTGGCCTAGCTACAGATAAGAGTTCAGTAGGATTATCGGAAGGTAACTCTGCTTCTAGTTTCGAATCTTGTCAGAGTACGTGCAGCTGTCAATTATCGGACAAAAAAGACACGATATAAAAGATCTCAAATAACAGGGGGAAAGACAACTATGACATTCTTTTTCAAATTAATTTGTGCAATTTGTTGTACTGCTGTGCATCCAAGTGAGACATCATTAAAGCAGCGTTCACCATTTGAATCACGTTCATTATTTGCTTAAAGATCCAGGTAGGTGCCGAAATATAAGCAAGCATAACACCTGTTGGAATGGAAGTGCCAGGGAAGTTACCAAGATCGTAATGAGCAAAGTATAATGCAATATAAAAAAGCTCATTAAATGCACAGACAGTGAACAAAATCTTCCTGTTCGTGTAGTAAAGCCTCATCAAAATGTTGGAATCCTTTGAAACACTCTTATGACTAGAAGCACCACTTGTGATCATAGCGTACATGTGCATATAATGAGATGAAAGATCCAACGAGATTAAAAACTGCCAAAGTATGCACCAGTCTGGATAAATGATACCAAGAAACACTATAAGGGAACAGGTCGAAGATCTGTCTGTCACCATATCTAAAACAGCTCCAAATTTAGTTGATTGGCCGTATTTTCTCGCTGCTGCGCCATCAAAAGCGTCCAACAAGCACGAGGTCGAGTAAAATGCCAACATCGTAATAAGAGGATAGCTTTTCATGGTAAGCCAAGATGCTAACAACGTTAACACACGTCCATACCCAATGAGATTGGGAATGAAGGTGAAAATATCAGTGTTTTTAATTGGGGATTTTTTCTCTTCCGTCATCTTATCACTGCCGTTTCCAGGTATATTTATGATTTCAATTGAAGCTTCCCGAAACTGCTGACGACGTTGAACTTGGCACCTCTTCGGATCTTAAATTGACTTCTGTCTGTCTGCGGAAAAAATTTTCGTACCGTATGAAGAAGTGAAAAAATACCACGAATTGAAGCAAATGAAAGAAAATTGAAATAAAGTGAAGTAAAAATGAACGCGTAGAAATCGGCCAATACCCCGTCAGCAGGATGTGCCAATTCCCGCTTACTCAAGTCTAAGATTTTTATTGGTTGATTTTACTGAGATTTCGGCGTATTCTTCGAGCACGAAAACTCCCATAGAATTTATTTTTATACTCCTTCCGGAACGATTGATTATACCTCCATGATAAATTTCTGAAGAGTTTTTAATAGAAAGCGATAGGGATTGTTACAGTTATCATTTGTTTAGAATACACTTAATTCAACCTGATTATTTGAGTACATAATTATACTAAATTTGAACAGAACTGTAATAAATACGTCGACAGTCGCGTCTACGGCGTCACACTTAAACTAATTAACTAAAATATTACAAGAACAAAGTCTTTCGTATTTCTATTCCAAACTGGATGATGACTCCAACAAAAATTTCCACATATACTGCAGAACATCGTGTTATATCTGTTAAGATTTGAAGTATTATTTGCAAGTTAAAAGGAATCGCGAACGGAAGGACTAAGTTCAATCAATATTTATGAGAAATACTATAAACGACTAACTTTACAAATTCCAAGCTTATATTAGTGACAACAGCAAACTGAAATTGATTTGTAAATAATATCGCTTCACTCTTCTACAATAATCACTAATGGATTCATATTCATCGAACATCGCTTTGTGATACATCATTTTTCCACAACTTACTCTACAAAAATTATGTTACTAAAAGAACTTGCATATCACGTGATGAACTTTTTGGTTTATCAGTACACATATTCTGAAAAAAACTTTAATTTATTCATTTCATTGTAGAAGACCTTATCTTTTTCCCTGATACAATGCACTTCTAATCTTATTGAATGATATAACTTGTAGAACCTCAAAAAATGGATGGTTTTTCAAAGAAATGTGATGAGACAGCATTGTCAGACGGTGATATAAACAGACTCCTTGAACTACATAAAGAGTATGCCGAGAACTCATTAAAATATTTATCTGCCTTGGAAACTGATAAACAAAATGTTAAAGGCTTTGTTAAACATCCTCAAACATCCCGAAAGTATATGCCACTTTTGCAGCCAATGGGATATAAAAAGGCTACTAAATGTCTTAAGCTAAAGCGTTCAGATGGAATCACGGTAGAATTGAAATGCCCAGTTTGTCAGTCGGGTAATTTTATCACGGTAGAGCAATTTATTCAACATTTAACCGACTTTGAGGACATACCTTTATTTCAGGACGAGGCTGAAGTTGATCTTATTAAACAGTATTCGGACATTATTGCTTTAGAGTTTGGAAGTGTCTTACCATTATCACAGCAAACACCATCTGCAAAAGCTAGAATAAACACTTTGAAAAAGAGAAACATTGACCCCTCGAGACAGTTGTATCTCTCATCTGATAGAACCAATTATGCTGATGAAATAAAAGAAAGTCGTCAGAACAAATTTAAATTCTTGCGGAAAAGGGCTGCAGAAGAAGGGGAAAATGTGGATAATTTACTAAAAGAGATCACCGGATAGACTGGACATTTAATTCTTAATATCAGGGTGCGTCAAAACCAATCCATTAACATTAAAGAGTTGAAAAAAAAAAAGCACACCATTGAATTATACATTCAAAAAAGGTAATTGAACAAGAAAATAAACGAGATGTATACGCAAATACATGTAAAAATATTTCCCTACATTCAAGGGACAGTAACCTGCTGTGGTAGATGCTTTCTGTGTGGAAGGGTGTATTTCATAAAGCTTCTCTGTAACTGCTTTCTGATACTGATCTTTTGGGTTCCAACAAAACTGTCAACAACAACTTTTATAGCTCTATCAAGATCACCACTTGAAACATACTCGCTCAACCTCATTTTTGCAAAGGATTCGGAAATACGAAGAATACTTTCCAAATGTCTCACAGTAATTGGAAAGGAGCCGGTCGTGTTTGACTCCTTTCTTAAATCAGCGTAAACTCTTGAAACCTTATCCATATCCATTTGATTCAACTTTGGATGTATTCTTGTTCTCGCATAATGAATATACTTAATTAAAAAGGCCTGTGGAATAGGTGAAATTTCATCCTCTTTTTGCTTTCTTGCGTTTTCCTCTTTCCGTAACCGTGTAGAAGTAATATTTTCATCATCATCTTCACTATTGACCGCATCATCATCAGAAACATCCATCTTATCAGGATCTTCGTCGTGACCATCATCGTTTAACGGATGTGATCTGATATGTGAATCTATCACAAATTCAGCCAATCTTGCATCCGCCTCTGGATTCACCAAATCCCGCACAACACATACTATATCAAAACGAGAAAGGATAGGTTCTGTAAGATTCACATTCCTTTGCAAATCCAGTGTAGAGTTATAACGTCCACCAATAGGATTAGCAGCAGCAATTATGGAACATCTTGCCTGAAGAGTGGTAACAATACCTGCTTTGGAAATAGAAATAGATTGCTGTTCCATAGCTTCATGAATAGATGTTCTGTCTTGGTCATTCATCTTATCAAATTCGTCAATCAGACAAACTCCCTTGTCTGCGAGAACTAATGCTCCTCCTTCTAATGTCCACTCTCTTGTAACTGGGTCACGTCTAACTGATGCAGTTAAACCAACAGCGGAAGCACCTTGACCTGTTGCAAAAACAGCTCTATGTGCTGTTTTTTCGACATACTTCAAAATTTGTGATTTTGCAGTACCTGGATCACCCAAAAGGAGAACGTTAATGTCACCCCTAATTGAATGTTTCCCATTTACGTCCTTTGGAACACCCCCAAACAAGGAGCATGCAACTGCTGTTTTAATATTCTTATGACCGTAAATAGATGGCGCCATTGATGCAATTATCTGGTCCACGATACCTCTTTGCTTACTTCTTTTAATAATTTCTCTCTCATCTTCTTCTGTCCATTCAAATGGAGAAAGCCCACTTGTACCAATAACAGAACCAATACCGCCAGATCCTTTAGCAGCACCCTCACGCCTTTTTATCGAGTTAGCCTCGATGACTGTAGCAAACACCGGAAAGCCGTTCTTTGCATTTAAAGTTCCATCGTAAGAATTTTTGTATATTCCCGTGACCTCAATTTCATCACCTGGCTTGGCAGAATCAACCAAATCCCACAGAAGAATAACCTCCTTATGCCGTGGGATTCTACCAGGTGGCACACTACCAGGAGATTCCTGCAAGGTAACCCTTTGGTAATTTCGGTAAACTGTCTTCTCAGAATTCAACCTGAATGGACCTCGAGACTGACAGTTTGTACAGTAAGAAACCCGAACTTCTTGATTTGAGTCCTGAAAGTATGGTCCAAGAACCGCACCACACCTTAAGCAATCAAATTTCACATATTTAAGCTGAGGAAAGACACCTGTCCTTCTAGTGACAACACCTGTAATTCTCACTAATGTATTCAAATGAGATCCTCTTAATTCTCGAAGCTGGTTAATTGTAGGGAAACCCGCTATACGAACGTGTATTTCGGAGTGTATTTGACTGTAATCGGGATAATGTAGCTCAGTGGCCTCCATTGCAACCACATCAAATATTTTCAGCATTTCCTCTGGACACGTTGTTAAAAAGAGGGCAAGAATGGCTTTTGAATGAAGAAGATGCATATACGAGACTTCCAAACTCTCACTGTTCATTTCACCCAATGTCCTAATCCTACTACCGTAAACTGAACGACCTTTCTCATCCGTATATTCAAGAAGGAAAGATTTAAGTTCTCTGGCAATAGATCTCGCAACATTAGGCATAGTTATCCATTCTAGAATAGATGGAGCTTTGACTTCGGAAAGGGCGTCCAAAGACAATTCTTCCGTCAAGGGGTCAACGTCATCAAAATAATGTTCAGTATCTTCCTCATAACCATGCCTTCTTCTTCGTCTCTGAATTGGTAAACCATATTCATCTCTTGGCACATCATTCAAATTTTCGCCTTCATCTAGATCGAGGTTACCTTCACCTGCAAGCTTTTTTCTTCTTAACTTATCTCTTGCATCTAACATCTCATCAACTTTCCTCTTCTCGGAATCTGACAAGGCATCATATTCATTATCATCCAATTGTTCAGAATCATATCGATCTTGCTCCGGCTTGGACTTGTAATCTTTCGACATTTCATCTCCTATTAAATCCACACCTGTTTGTTCTTCTAATTTATCTTCAAGATCATCAATATTATTATTCATGTATTTTCGTTCTTCATTCTCCTCCGTATCTTCTTCAAATGGTATTGCTGGAGAAGATGGTGGTTGCTGTGCTCTAGGTGAAGATGCCAATGATGAAGGTGCAGGGGATGATTGATGCTTTGGTGAAGAGCTTGCGAAAACTTCTTCACCAGAAGAGTTCTCGTCGTCCGATTCTATAGTTCTTTTTCTTGGGCTTCTATGATCAGACATTGTGTTATTATTCAATTAAGTAATATGCAAAATGAGCAAAAATTGAAGGATTATAGTGTATTTTTATCACGGGAGGTAAGACCTTTTATGAAGGAGAAAAGAGAGAGAGTAAATTGAAGTTTCGTGAAAACCGTACACGAATAATTTTTTCGCATCTTTCTTTTTTCTTGAAACAAGGTTAATATCAGTTCCCTTTTTGGATTAATTTCTATAATCAGATTAATTGAACGCGTCAACTTTTATTTCATTTTTTTTACTTTATTTTAGTGCATTCTCTATGTCTCTTTTTCCGCAGCGGATTTTTAAAGAATGAAATTGAAGCATCCGATCACCAAAAAAAATTCAAACAAAATGTTTTGTTTACGTTTAACATTTTTTTTTTTTGTCATAGGGAGGATTCGGGGTCCTCATGTAAATACTGAGAAAAACAAAAAATTAGAATCTTAACATATTTTATATTACAGCTATAATACACATAATTTATAATGAACTTAAGGTATTGATTTTTAACATAGTCCAAAATGCCAAGTGATATCCCACATTCGGCTCCCACAAGGACGGGTGAACATCAATCATCAAATAACGTATCTAAGCGGAAAGGCCCGCATAGCTTGGGAAGCTATGACTTAGAGTCGGGCTCATTGCAAAGAAAACGGACATTGGTTCGTAGAAATAGAAGCAGGCATACTTTTGTATATTCTGCATACCCGAACAGTTCACCATTAACTGGTCGCGAAGAATCAAACAGACCATCATCTGTGCATAGAGATAATTCGCTGGAGGATCCCAATGATATTCAACTGACTGATATGAATGCTCCCGTGGAGACAGCTTCATCCAAAGATAAATATGCAGTTCAAAAGTTCGATAAATTTAATAGTGATGCGGATAATCGTAGCAGTTTTTCGGACATCACTCTTAATGAAGATAGCCCAGAAACGGTCCCACTTACTTCTCGTTATGGAATATCTATTTCCCCTAGGAGAATCCGTGACTTGAATAAAAGTCACAAGAAATTTCCATTCTGGAAGATATACTGTTACTGTGTGACATTTTGGGCACCTCCACCTCTTTTAAATTTATTTGGTTTGAAATCCCAGCAAAGGCAGTACGCATGGAGGGAGAAGATGGGCTTAATATCAATAATTCTAGTTCTTGGTTTAATCATTGCATTTTTAACTTTTGGCTTCACAAGATCTGTTTGCAGAAACTCAATGTCATTAACACCAAAGGATATCAGTACTGGTTACTTAGTCATCAATGGCAGAGCCTACAATTTGGATTCTTCGTCGCATCCAGCGGCACCAGGAATTTCTGCCGGATCGAACATTCTTTATCCCCCGGCTAATGCTGGAGGTAAAGATGGAACCTTGTTGTTTCAGAATGTCAATGGGAATTGTAAAGGACTAATTACACCGAGAGATAATTGCACAATTCCACACTCTGGTGAAGAATTAGCTTGGTATATGCCATGCAAACTCCTCAACATGGATGGATCAAGTCATCCAAACTTTACTTTTGACTACTATGATGGGTATGCTTGCCATACATCTCCTGAAGCCAGAAAGGCTTTTTACTCATTAAAGTCAACTGGATTTGTTCATTATTCTTGGGAAGAAATCTCCAATAAGAGCAGAAATTTTGTTGTTTATAATGGCAATGTTTTGGACATGGATATATTAAACTGGATTCAAACAGATGACCTTGACTATCCAAATCTTTTTGATACCTTGAAGGATGATAAATTACTAAGAGGATATGATATATCGAAAATACTTTCAAGCTCGGGTGAACGTCGCGCAGCCCAATGTCTAATAGAAATTGCCAAAGTTGGTGTTGTTGATACTACAACTGTTGGATGTATATCGGCAACCATAGTTTTATACATTTCTCTTATATTTGTTCTAGCTTTAGTGATTGCCCAATTCGTGGTTGCATGCTATTTCAAATGGTTTGTGTCACCTAGGCAAGGTATCAACATGTCATCTATGAATAATCGAGAAAAGATGATAGAAAAATGGACCGACGGGAAAACAGAACAGGCACATATACAAACAATACCTCCAGAAAGACGCGCGGGGTATAGAGAAAAGACTTCATCAAGGGCCATTGGCTATCATTCAGGAAATAACTTGAAAAGACGTGCCTTGAGACAATCATGGGGTGGTGATATTTCGGAGTTCATTGATGTAAAAAAACAGTATGTTCACCCAGCATCAGGTGATTATGATCCAAAGTATTTAACAATGACGGCTGAAAGATATCTTGCGTCATCCAAGAGAAAGAGCACTAAAATGAGTGCAAACAACTTTGCAGAACATACACTTGAAGACAATCATAGCACAAATTCATTCGCAAAGTCCGAAATTTCTTCGTTGGACCCAGCAATTGTGAGTGGAAAAGTCTTGGAACAGCAGCCAGTGGATTGGGAACCATTTGGATATCCTTTGATACACATAATGTGCTTAGTGACTTGCTATTCGGAGGGTGAAAGCGAAATTAGGACGACACTTGACTCGGTTGCTACAACAGATTACCCAAATTCTCATAAATTATTGGTTGTCATCTGTGATGGTCTGATCACTGGTGCCGGAAATTCGAAGTCAACACCTGATATTTGTCTTGATATGATGTCTGATTTGGTTGTGAATGAGAATGAGGTCAAACCATACTCCTATGTTTCCGTTGCAGAGGGATCAAAACGGCATAACAAGGCAAAAGTGTATGCCGGATTTTATAAATATGATAACAACACAATACCCGTCGAAAAACAGCAGAAAATACCAATGTTACTTATTGTCAAATGCGGAACTCCAGCCGAAGCAGGCTCGGCTAAACCAGGTAATAGAGGCAAAAGAGACTCCCAGATTATACTCATGTCATTTTTGGAAAGTGTCAATTACAATGAAAGAATGACTGAACTAGAGTTTGAAATGTTGAAATCGATATGGCAGGTTACTGGATTGATGGCGACATTTTATGAGGCATTACTAATGGTTGACGCTGATACTCTTGTTTATCCGGATTCTGTTACCCATTTAGCCGCCGAACTTGTCAGGGATCCGGAAGTGATGGGTCTTTGTGGAGAGACTAGAATTGCCAATAAGGCTCAATCCTGGGTTACTGCTATTCAGGTGTTTGAGTACTATATCTCACATCATCAGGCTAAAGCATTTGAGTCTGTGTTTGGCAGTGTGACATGTCTACCAGGATGCTTCTGCATGTACAGAATAAAGGCTCCTAAGGATATAAACGTGTGGGTACCGATTTTAGCTAATGCCGATATTGTCGCCAAATATTCTGAAAATATACTGGACAGCTTGCATAGAAAAAACCTTCTCTTATTAGGGGAAGATCGGTATCTCTCCTCATTAATGCTTAGAAATTTTCCTAGAAGGAAGCAAATATTTGTGCCGAAGGCTGTGTGCAAGACGGTTGTTCCAGATAAGTTTAAGGTTCTTCTTTCTCAAAGACGACGCTGGATTAATTCAACCGTTCATAACTTAATGGAGCTTGCACTAGTTAAAGATCTTTGCGGTACATTCTGTTTCTCGATGCAATTTGTCATCATAATTCAACTAATTGGTACACTTGTACTTCCAGCATCGATCACTTTCACTCTTTATATTATCCTTGTTGCCATCATTTCCCCCGTGAAGCCGATCATGTCACTTATCTTGATGGCCATTGTTTTCGGACTCCCAGCAATACTCATTGTGGTAACTATAACCAGCCCAATGTATATTATCTGGATGCTTATTTATATGATCTCTCTACCAATATGGAATTTCATACTCCCAGCATACGCATACTGGAAGTTTGATGACTTCAGCTGGGGTGATACCAGAAAGACTCAGGGTAAAGCCAAGGATGCCAATATTGACAAGGGCGAATTTGATGGTTCGCAGATTGTTCAGATGACCTGGAGGGAGTACGAACAACAAAGAAGAGAAAATGAAACTGCTGTTCCCCAAGCTTATAATCCGAGCTACTGCACTGATTCTTAAAGAGAATTGCTACACGGATTACCTCACATCTAATGATCAAATTATAGATTTTGACATGCATTGTAAGAATTAAAAGATAGAAATAATAAACCAACAATTAGATCGGTAAGAAACATGAGATACTTGTGTAACTTAACAGGCGTAATAATATAACAAAAAAGGCGACAGTGAAATCCTACTCTCCAGATCTAATTGGTAATTGATGAAAAACAGATGTGACGAGAGCACCAAGCTTCCTGTCATGAATATTCAAAGATGGCAACAACGATATGAGCTGATATAATGGATGCATGCTTTTTTTGCACCAATCGAAATCATTTGAATTTAGCTGCTTCATATGATTAACTATTCTTAGGTAACCTATCAAAAGCATTTCTAACTCGGCACCCTGCATTCTAGGCATTGGTCTTTTACCGCACAATGAAAAATCCGAAATATATTTTGCAAGTGCAAATGAAAATCTGCCGATATAGTACTCAAGAGAAAATTTCCACAATGGACCACTACCTGGAGCTGAGAGGTCAATTAGATCATGTAAGCATAGTTTTGCAGTTTCAACAGTAACGACAGGTGTCAATGTCGAAGTATTTCCACAGTATTTAAATGTCTTAAACAAAGAAAGACGCTTTGAAATTTCTAATGGAGAATCGGTAAAGTTTAATACTTCTTGACTAGCATCATCTGTGGAATATAAAAAGGAGGCTCTCCATATACAACTAAGGAACTTGCGTCTGTTTTCATCGGTGAACGTAGCAGGATTTCTTTCTCTTATTAATCGGGAAAAAGCTTCTTCCAACCGCCTTGAAATTTCAAGATCAAAACTTTGAAATTCATTCACAAGTTTACGGTTCTCGCAGGAGAGAAAGCAAGATTCAAAGAATTTCAAGATTCTGCTCCATAATGCATAAAAATCTTGCTTCCTCAGTTTTTGATCATCAAAACTTTGAGCGTCTGAAATCAATGATTCACATATCCTGCAAGAAAGATCACACAAAATGGATGATGCCCCCTTCCATAAATATTCACCTGTACAAAGTTGTGCATCCGACCTGTACTTAAGCTTGCAAGGCTCTAAGAGAGAGTCGTACAACTGCAAAATACTGTGATCCACCAAAAATGGAACAAGTCGAGTAATCGTAGATAGGCATTTTTCCAAAACCTTCAGACAATTATAGCTCACCATTCTAAAAGTTGGGATCCGTAAACCTTTGGATGCAAGCTTTTTCTGAATTAGATCCCTTGTGGTAAATGGTAAAGCGATAATGGAGCACAACTCTCTGATCAGCAAAGATTGATATTGAGGTTCTTCAAAAGACATGTTCGATAAAGAATCTAAAACTTTCTGTTGTAATTTTGTCATCCGTTTGTCATCCCTTTTATTAGCAATAAGTACAGGAAATCTCACACAGGAATTCAACTGCATTAGCAAGCTCTCTAATTTAGATATGCTCAAAGAGTAACCAACCATATTAAAAAGAGGAATAAAGCATGAAACAAAGGCGCACAACAGTTCTTCATATGAACTATCATCTGAAAGTTTGTAAACAATTTTATATTCGGTCCAAAGAGAATAAAAATCTTCAACAGTATTGGATGGCACATTAGTCCCTTCAACTGAAAATGTATTAAACACCTTTAAAAGGTTTTCAAAATTTTTGGTATTAAGTGACATCCAATCATTGTTTATATTCAGCAATTTCATCATATATACTGAGTAGCCATGCCAATATTGTTGTAATTCGTTTGATGATTTTTTATCCACATTGAAATTTCCCAATCTCTGACAATAAAACTTTGTCAAACTGCTCGAGACACTGCTCAAAGTTGCTATCCATTCCTCTTGCACAGCTTTTGGACATTCATTAATTTTATTATCTGGAAGTATTTGAAGAAGAATTGGTTCCAATATGATTGCATATATTGAGTTGTATGATGGATGAATTTCAGAGTACGAATCCAATACGTTAAAAAATGTTATTATTGATCCATTCCTCACTTGGGCTCGCTTATCATTCGTTGTTTCAGCAAGTTTTAATAATAAATAAAGCCAGAGAGATTCAATGTAGGCTTTTTTATTATTATCCCGTTCTATACCAGCTTTCACTATGCTTACCAATTGCCGCTCTGAATTTATCTCCGTTTGGGTAGAACCTATGCTCGTTTCATTATATGTATTTAACGAATCCTTTAAGTAGTCACTAATAATCCAGAAATAGCTGGCAGCATTGAAGGAGGCATTAAGGTCATATCGTTGAGTCACAAACTTGAAAAGAATATCAATCACAATTCTTATTTGTGACAACGGAACTGTTTGAAGCAATTCATCTAACGTAACCTTTAATGATTCAAACGAGGATTTCATCAAAGAAACAAGCATCTCCTTTGTACTAGACTCCTGAAATGAATAACTTGTATCCCCTGATATTTTAAATGGAACATCCAACAAAGAAAACACTGCATCCCACTCCTCGGATATTTTATTTCCAAAGCGGTCAATAATATCTTTAAGAATATTGAGGTTCGATAGTACAATTCGAAGTTCAACATTTATCGTTAAAACTTCAGTGGCTGGCTTAAGATCCAACAGCTTTTGTGTATGAATAAGCAAAGCTTTCAAAACGCCACGTTCTGTAAGAGAATAAAGAGAAGTCCTTTCATCATCATCACCGGCCACATTATCGTCAAATCCAACATTAGCAACAGCCTGAATGATTTCGCCAAAGCTTCGTGCAAATAAGAGTCTCATACTTTCTTCTAGTTCACGGTCAGTGCAAATGTTGGAAAAAAAGCTCACAATATCGTCCCATATACCATTTTCATTAATGAGAAATTTGAGCGGATTAATAAGGCATAGATTTGATATCTCTGCAACAAAGAATGACCGACAATAGATGCAGGGATAAATTTCATAGCCTTCCTCCTTCACAGGAGAAAACACCATGCTACCGAACACAGGCTGTTTAAAAATTTCATCAGATAACTGAAACAAGGAATTACATATCTTTCTGAATACCAAATAGTCCTGCTTTCCTATACCATTTGAAAATTTCTTCAAAGTTTCAGAAATCACTGATATGTCATGATTATCAAGCAAAGGAGATATAGGTGGTATCTCCTTGGTACTGAACCCAGTGGGACCGTCAATATAATAACTGATCCACTGAAAGACAATCATCAAAGTTCTCCAACTATCATCAAAAAGCTCAGCTAATGATATGCCCAAATCAACTAAGGCCCGAAAGCAAATTATTTGTCTAGAATTAATTGTTCTCGGATACCATTTCACCCTCGAATTTGTTGATGTATCAGTTGATATATTTGTGCCAGTTTCTGATGAACTTCTTGCATTATGGGACATGTTAGATACAGCTTGTCCAATGGCTGAACTAATTGTGCCAGCAATACTTTCCCCAAAAGATTGAATCTTATTATGATAACCAAGTTGGCCAGTTAAATTGACTGTAGCATAGGCGAAATAATTTATGATAGTAGTTTGTGCTTTTCTCACGGATAAAATACCGGAGGCATGGCATAACCGTTGAAGAGATTGTATTATCAATGAAAAACTTTTGTTATCCAGTGAAGAAACGATTAAAACCTTTAAAATATTGTATAGAGACTCCCAACTCCTCAGCGTGAAATCGTGCAAAATCCTGTATTCAATTAGTTCAGTGGCACCACCATATTTCTTCATTAAAGATTCATCGAGAAATGTCACACCTTGCCCTTTGACTTTGGACGTTCCTTTCTGAAAATCACGCGCTAGGTTTAAAGAATAATTAAATATGCCCTCCGATGAATTCGTGACACATTGTGCTATCAAACTTAACATGTAGTAATCTGGCATTGCTGGCGGTTCCATCTTATCTATAGAATCCATATACCTTTGCTTTACTTCAGATGGATAAACAGAAAAAATCAATGGTGTAGAAGTAGAATGAGGATCTTTTGGTCCACCTTGCCCATTGAGTGAAAGAGTAGAGCTCGATCCACTACTACTCCTTCTATTATTGCCATCACCATTTGGGGGTTGTACGATATCACCAGAATTCAACATTTTGTGTTGTGACCCAATAATTTCAACACACACGGTTAAAAAGTCATGAACAACTTGACGTTTTTCGACCTCTTGATTATCATCAAATTCCCTAAAAAGCGTCTTTGTAGCTTTGAAATCTTTAAAAATAGAGGCATAAATTTCTAAACAAAAAATACGTTTCCATTTTGGAGTTTTAGAACTCGATGAAATCAAATGTGTCATAAGAGACAACGTAACCTCTGCCTCATTAGTAGTTATTTCGAGTAAATCAGAGATCATAAGAAAAACTAGTCTGAAGACTCTAACCATTAAGGTGAAGTCATCGCAGGATGAGATAAATCTTAAAAGAATAGGCGCAACACGAATGCGAAGAAGATAAGCAAGCTCTACGTGATCTTTAAAGACAGCTTCGTTATTTTTGATGGTACTCTCCAAAATCTCAAAACCATCATCTTCCGTCATGTAATTCGTCTTCAAAAATACAGGCTTATGATGTTCAATTAAGGTGCAAAGATCATTGAAAACACGTTGAGCGTCATATGCACAGAGGTGCACCTTCACAGTCTTGTCATTATCGATTGGCAAAGTATACCGAGCCGGGCCTGTAATTTTTTTGCTAACTAGCAATTCCTTTTCCTGTTTCACCTTTTCGAAAACAGTACCAATCATCTGGGAAAACGTAGCCTTGGCTGTATTCACGACTACAGGTGACTTCGTTGAATTTTGTAGCAGAGTACAAACATAAAGAATATTCGATAGAGATTCATCGTTAATATCCATGGAATAGTTCTCGAAAAGCGTCGGCAATATCTGTAAGATCTTGAGCTGTACCTCAGTTGACATGTATGTCAGATCTTGTAATACAGCAATTATCTCATCAATCTTGGTAAAACTAATTGCCTTTGATACAACTAGCTTATTTAACGCAGTGAGAGCAAAGGACACAAGCTTCGTTTCTTTGGTATGGAAACATAATAGAAACGGATCAATGAAATCTGGATAATCCTTTAATGAATCAAGTTGTTTCTTATTATCCGACACGGAATGAATTGGAAATGATTTCAAAATTTGGAGTGATCTTTGGGATGCTTTTCGTATATGACCGTGCTTTCTTTTGGAATCGGTAGATAAGGATAACAATGTATCTTTTATCTGTTGAATCAGACTCATGGGTGATTCTCTAGAAAATAACTCAATCAGTATCAATTATATACAGTATATCTAGAAAATTAAAATGCGTTGTTTTTTAATGTTGTTTCTTATGCATGTTATCATTGCACCTGATGCATATATATACCATGTATACATTTTTGTGGGCTCCGCTGAAGAATGAACACGCAACGCATCTCTACCATACAAGTCCACGAAAAAAAAAAAAAAAAAAAAATAAAAAATTGGCTGAAAATTCCAGATATTAACTATTGGAAGTAAGCTTTCTCTTCTTATTAGACTCATGAGCGAACAGTGCAAGCCACTATTGTATATATAACCTTATTTATGACAGTCACAAATTTACTGACTAAAGTAATGGAGGGAATTTTTGCGATCAACAAGCCTTCTGGCATGACCTCAAGGTTGTGTCTTGACAAAGTGAACAGGATTATCTCTCAGGCAGAATGTTTTAAGCCTACCTTAAAAGCACTGGCAGAGAAAAGAAATGCGGGACGAAAATCTCGTAGAAACAGAAGATCTAACAAGTTAAAAATGGGGCATGGAGGAACTTTGGATCCGTTGGCTTCTGGTGTTTTAATACTAGGTGTGGGCTCGGGAACAAAACGGTTAGGAGGGCTCACAAATCATTCCACTAAAATATATGAGGCAGAGGCTTTACTTGGCGGTGAAACGACGACAGGAGACTCGGATGGTGAGCTATCGTTAATTACTGAAAATGACTTTATTACGAAAGAGCTACTTGAAAGTACTGCTCAGAAATTTATTGGCACTGTAACACAGACACCACCTATATTTAGTGCTCTCAAAATGAACGGAATACCTTTATATGAATATGCTAGAAAGAATATTCCTTTACCTCGTAAAATCAAATCAAGGGAGGTTCAGATTCACTCACTCGATTTGTGTGATGATTGTTTAACCAAAGATCACAAGTATCCATTTCTTCAAAGCAAGCTTTGCGATGATGGCACTACACTCGTCACACTGTTGCAGAATAATAAGCCATTACAGGAACACGTTGTTTCCTTTTCGAAAGAGTACCTCGAAAGGGCTGAAAGGGATTCATCATTATCCACCGAAGCCGTTTCATTGAAAAAAGCCAATGACCTCCAACAATACAATACTGAGGGTTACAAAGCCCCTCTTCTGCATTTTATCGCTACAGTCTCATCTGGAACTTATATCAGATCCCTTATAACTGATCTTGGCAGGGCTTTAGGATCATCTGCCTATATGGTCAGTCTTATTAGAAGGAGACAAGATGATTGGTTGCTCGATCAAAATACTTTTGAGCTTTCTGATTTTGAGAATTATGAGGAAGATGTCTGGGGACCAGTCCTTAAAAGGGTCTTCGAAGAGGGTCCGAAAGTTAATATTCGGGAGGCAATGGCAGAAGCAATCGCCAACAGGAAAATTAAAAAGGTTGAGGAGCCTTTGGGGAAGGAAGTGGTGGATAACGAGGAAATCACACCAAGTGACAACATAACTGTCGTCCCTAGAACATCCAAGAAAGAGTAGTGAATGTGGGATTATTACATGTAATATTAACACTTAGATTTGTACGTATAGATTTAGATAAACATGAATGCTACTTGAAATTTGTCATTTTAAATAAGGTAGAAAAGAATTGCTGCAATGTACATCATTCTAATCGAAAAAGAAGGTGAAATTAATGCCGCACCTCCGGTAGAAACTTGCTCCTCCAAATTGTCAGAATCCATATCATTGTTTCCCACATAATTGCAGGTTAGATTACTAGCATCGTCAGAATTGACCCCATAACTCACTCCTAGAAAATCATCTCTTATGGGGCATGCAAAACCAAAGTCAGATGGACAATCCCTGACTATGGCATTGCACATAGATATACATGGTAATATCTCATAGTAAGAAAGAGGCGGATCAATTGTATCTGCAATAAAAGAGTTCCTGCCCTCTGAGGAATTGTATCTCTTATAACCTTCCTGCTCCTCGGAAGAGCATCTTGGAATCGTTACCGAACAAAGCCATTGTTTGTAGGAATAACGGCAGTTCTCACATGTTCTGATCGGAGAGTATCTAGAATCCAAATGCGCATCACAAGGTATCTGTTGCAGTGCATAGTCAAACTGCTGATACAACTCTTTTGTGTAATTATCGTAAATACTGGCCAATTCCTGAACGGTTTGTTGACCATTGGTCAAATTTCTTGAAGCAGGAGCAGCGTACGCAACCTCATCGCAGAAGTCAAGGCCGTAAATTACTTTACAAGCGTTGGAACCCATTGTGGAAAAGTTGAAAAGTTTGTAAACAGAGCCACCATAATTCACCGTATTGAATGTTTGCAAAAGCACCCCTGTATAATTTGTTGACTTCTGCAAATCTGTAACGGAAAAGAATTTCTTTTCACTCACAACAGCAGATGATTCCAAAGGATATTGCTTGACGTATTCATCGGCATTCGCTATAGCACACCAACTTTGATTAAGACGTGATAAGGATGTATACTGTGACCGGTTGTATAGATATACCGTATATGTAGAATCATTTCTGAATGTGAGATTCTCCGCGGAAAAAGCGGCCGAGTCGAAATCCGTATCAGCCACCGAAATGATAGGGTTATTATCATATTGAAAAACAAGATCGCTCTGAGAAAGACCCAATTCATATATCCATGTATCATTCAAAGTGCAACTTTCACAATCATCTGGTTTTATTGTAACGTATAATACTCTGTGATTCTCCGCTCCATCGCTGCTTGCAAGTCCTTCAGCATAACCATTCACAAAAGATATACGATTCATAGCGGAAAGATTGGCAACGTTAGACTCAAATGTGTAGTAAAGACTCAATCCATTTTTCTGAGAGCTAAATTCTAAGGAATCTGGCATTTCACAAATGGCTGCACTAATAAAAACCATGACTTCAAAAGAATGTGCCAATCCTGGAGAGGTATAATTAACGTCAAATGTGTATGTTAACGAATCATTTAAACCAATAGTTGCCCGAATTGGCGTCCAGTCCTGGAGAATCGAGGTTTGTCCTAAAAGTGATAATCTTTGATCATACATCATTCCATTTACGTCAAAAAGGTCTAATGATTGGAGATCTTTCATCATAAATTCGTCAGTGATGTCATTCGAGTCCTTGTCATCGGAACACAACCCGGTGACGCAAAAAAAAAATATATATAATATTCTCAAGGCATAATATTGCATACCTATTCAACTTCAGCTATTGATTAATCTCGCAATTAAGTGTTGCTTTATTGAATGGTGATATGTAGAAGAAGGAGATGCCTGATTAACATATTCTTACATTTCCATCCAAAAAATTTCCGGTAGTGCTTTTCCCCCATTACGTTGCACAATAAAAATAAAAAAAAATACATCGACCTGAATTAGTAGAACAAGAAATAATTATTCCTCACTAATTTCACAAGCATTCAGATGCTTTAACAATCTACAACAGACAATACTATCATTCAAAGTATTTAGTAACACATTTCGACATCATCATATTCTTTGCAGACAAACTCTTTGATTGCGTGAAGCATTAGAGAAATTAAAGTAAAAAAAAAAATTACTCCTGCCCACACAAGAAAAGGGGAAAAAAACAATTTTCTATATGACACTCAGAAGACGAACCCATCACAACTTAAGTTTCTCTTCAAACAATTTTGTGACAGCATCAACAGCCTTGTTAATTCCATCCGGTTTGTCACCCATACCTTGGCAAATATTACCTCTTCCTCCAGCCTTACCACCAATATATTCAGAAGCAACCTTGGCAACATCGGAGCTGGCAAGACTCTTCAAGTGCTCATCAGAAATGTACACACCTTGAGCAACTCTTTGATCTTCACTAGTACCAATTATGATGAATAGAGATTTTCCCTTGAAATTCTTCTTCAAGTAATTGAATGCTTCCGTAATAACTCTGGCATTTGAACCGGTGTCAATGTGAAGAGCAACAAACTGAGAATCTGGATGCTCCTCAAAGTATTGGGAAATTTCTTCCTCGGCCTTCTTAGTTGCAGCCTTTTGTCTCTTCTTCAACTCATTTTTAACGTCCTTATCAATTTTGTTGAACTTGCTCTTCAAGCTTTCCTTATCCAAAATTGAAACTATGAGTTTGCCCAGCTTGGTAGTATTGGCCTTGAGAGCCTTTTGCTTGGCATTTCCAAATGGCATTTTCTCGATGTTGTCTAGAACTGCTTCAAACTCATTGGCGACAGTCTTGGTTTTGAGTGCTTCTTCTCCAGTAAGTGCCATAATTCTTCTTATACCCTTGGCAATACCACCTTCTTCAGTAATAACTAAGAACTTAATATCGCTGGATCTGGAAACGTGCGTACCACCACAGAATTCAATTGGGTAGTTGAGCCATTTCTCATTTGAAGGGTCGGCAATGAGCTCATCCACGGAATTACCAACAGAAACGACACGAACAGGATCAGGATAACTCTCTCCAAAGACTGCTCTCAATCCATTGATCTTTTTGGCCTCCTCCAGTGGAACAGACTTAGTGTAAACCTTGACGTCATCCTTAATAATCTTATTCACGATTTCCTCCGTCTTTTTGATTTGATCTAGTTTCAAAGCCTTCTTAAATGAGAAATCGAATCTCAACTTATCAGGGGCAACCAATGAACCTTTCTGATCAACTGAGTCTCCCAGAACACTCCTCAAAGCAAAGTTCAAGATATGAGTACCAGTATGGTTGTGTCTTAACGATTCTCTCCTCGTCTCATCATAACTAGCAATAACTGATTCTCCCACCTTAAGAGATCCCTCTTCTATATATCCAGTGTGTAGAACATAACCGGCATACGTCTGAACGTTTTCAACATTAAACTCGGCTTGACCGTCAATCACAAGCTTACCGGTATCATTCACCTGTCCACCTTGTTCTGCATAAAATGGTGTCTTGCTCAAAATGATACCGATCTGCTGACCTTCTTTCAATCCTTCCGTGGAGTTCACAAACTTCTGATCCACGTAAATGGCCTGAATGTCTGCTTCAACATCATTGCTGGTGTACTTGAATTGATCATCCGTCTGAGAGATCTTGTCATTGGACTGAAGATCGCCCAGAGCATGAACATCGAGCTTAAGAAGTTTCTTACCGCCCTTAGAATTACCAGACTTGGAAGCCTTCCAGGAGGCAAGCTTTGCCTTTTCGAATCCTTCCTCATCAATCTTCAAGCCAGCTTCTTCGGCCATCAATCTAGTCAAATCAACCGGGAAACCGTAAGTGTCATACAATCTCCACACGTCCTTTCCAGAGAGCATCTTCTCAGATGTTTTCGATGCCTTTTCAGCATAAGATTCGAATAGCTTTTCACCTCTGTCCAAAGTTCTGGCAAATGATGCTTCCTCTTCATCCATAATCTCGTAGATAGTCTGAGGATCCTTAGTAAGTTCAGGGAATATATTTTTCACCTGCTCAATTAAGGTTGGAGCAAGACTGGAAAAGAACTTGCCGATTGGGTAGTTCATGTATTTCCTGGCATATCTTGCACCTCTTCTCAAAATTCTCCTTAAAACATAGCCTCTACCTTCATTGTTTGGCACACCACCGTCTGCAATTGCGAAAGTAAGAGTACGCACGTGATCAGCCAACACTCTGTATGCAGTATCAATTCCGTCAACGTCCTCCTTACCGAACTTTCCAGTGTAAGGTCTGACGCCAGTGATCTCTTGTATCTTTGCGAACAATGGTCTGAAGACATCAGTATCGTAGTTAGACCTAACATTTTGTAAGATGGAAACCAACCGCTCAAATCCCATACCAGTGTCGATATGTTTCTGAGGCAATGGCTTCAAAGAACCATCCTGTTCTCTGTTGAACTGGATGAAGACATTGTTCCAAATTTCTAAAACATCTGGATCATCTTTGTTCACCAAATCTGCAGCATTCCTGCCGCCAATACGATCATAATGGATCTCTGAGCATGGACCACATGGACCTTGGTCACCCATCTCCCAGAAATTGTCTTTGGCGGAACCAGGTAAGATATGACTTTCCGAAACACCGATATTTTCCCAGATCTTCTTCGTCTCTAAATCTGGCTGAAGTCCAGCCTTCTTGTCACCTCCAAAGTAGGTAACATACAATCGACTTGGGTCAAGCTTGTAAACCTTTGTTAGAAGTTCCCAAGAAAATCCCACCGCGCCTTCTTTGAAATAGTCACCAAACGACCAGTTACCCAACATCTCAAAGAATGTGTGATGATAAGAATCCCTACCGACATCTTCCAAATCATTATGCTTTCCACCTGCTCTAATACATTTCTGAGAGTTTGTGGCCCTTTTAATGTGTGCCAATGGAGAAGATGGGTCAATAGTTCCCAAAAAGATTGGCTTGTATTGGTTCATACCTGCATTGGCAAAAAGTAAAGTAGGATCATCATGTGGAATAACAGAAGATGATGGAACAAAAGTGTGTCCTCTTTCCTTAAAGAAGTTCAAGAATGTATCACGAACTTTAGAAGCAGGCCAATTTTCAGCGTTGAAAGCTGAACTTTCCGCTGGCTGACCGTTATAATTGGTGGTAGACATCTTTCTGAAATGAAACAATCTGAGACGTTCGAGTGGAGCAACAAAAAGTCTAGCAAGCTTAAAACTCATAAACTATGGGTATTATCCACCAATCGAAGTATCGATGATTATGTACAAAAACTTAAAATGTAACGGTTATCGATACTGTTCTGCTATGAAGTGGATAGAGCTTTTTTTTAATTTTTGTTCCGTCTTATTTTATCTCTGCAATTCATTTTTTTCATTTTTGTGTCATAGTGAAGTACTGTACCGATGAAATTCGCGTCTTTTCCAAGAAAAAAAAATTTTAGATATGCATGGGGATGAATGATTATTTGATATTATTCGTCACTAAGTGGTCAGAGGAGGTGGTGGGTGCAAAATTCAAACTACAGATGGGTGAATTGAATCTTAAGTTAGTTTTCATAGCACCCAAAAAAAGCCCAATAAATTATATAAATTTCACAACTTTACAGTAATTTAGGCATATATTAAGCACTGTGATCGTTTAATGCTAGCATTCCGATGATACCTGATGTGTATCTATCTACCGTATGACATACATTGAACTTCCACTAGTTCAGTATTTTAGGTCTTTCTTTCTAATGCAAGGGTTTGCCTTAATTTCACAAATTTTTTTGAGCTCGAAAAAAAAAAAAAAAAAATTAAATAATTCACCGCACCATCTTCTTATCCGTACCCATCAGATATTAATTATACATGATCAATAATGATATGCCAAGAAATACATTTGCGTACTTATAATTAATTGCCAGGACATTTCCGTGGGTTGTCCTAATAGTCAACTTTCATGGTGAGATTAAAGACCCGGTATATCCTTTTTGAGATTATCTACCCCGAGAGGAAGACTTATCCCATCGAGGATAATTTTGGAACAGTTGCAGATTCGGCATTATCAATTCATCAGCCGACTGACTCGAAGGTTACTGGTAGGCAAATAATATATTTAATACGACTGTCGCTCCATAAGAATTTCGGCGATTATGGGTCATCTACTGCTGTGGGACTCTCCATGAGATACTTCTCACCTAGAACAGGTACAGGCATATTGAGGGTCACCAGGAATAACTGGAAGTACATTGTGGCTGCCATCACCTTCATCAACAGTATAAATGGAGAGCATTGCATATTCCACACAATAAATGTGAGTGGGTCCATTAAGAAATGTGAAGACAGATCCATGCAATACTCGAACGATTTGATACGGACGTTGCGGAAAGCTAGAAATGCAGCTGATGATGATGACGGTGCTTCGATTCTTGGACGTGTGTTCGCTGAAGATATGAACAAGGACGGTCAGGGTGTGTCAATGAATGATAACCGAGTACAAAAGCAATAAAATCGGATCGCACCTTCACTCAGTAACAACAAATAGCCTTTCCTACATAACATAATAATAATAAAAAAACTCAGAACAGTTACAATACAATCAGTACCTATCTTTTCTCATAAAAATATATTTTCATTTTTAGCTGTATAGCATCGTACACATTAATTAAACCAAAGCATCTTCATTTACTGTCTTGACTTAATGATGTCAGCGAACTCTGGCTTCAATGAAGCACCACCGACAAGGAAACCGTCAACGTTCTTCTTGTCTCTGAAACCACCGACATTACTTGCCTTAGCGGAACCACCGTACAAGATTCTGACTTCTTCGGCCTGAGCACCAATAACGGTGGACAAGTACTTTCTGATGTCAGCGTGAACTTCCTCGGCATCAGCAGCAGTAGCAGCCAAACCAGTACCAATAGCCCAGATTGGCTCGTAAGCAACAACGATGTTAGTCCAGTCCTTAACCTTCTCAGCAACGGCAGAAAGCTCTCTCTTGCAGACATCAATGGTCTTGCCAGCCTTCTTCTCCTCGAAAGTCTCACCGATACAGAGGATAACCTTCAAGCCCTCGGACAAAGCAAACTTAACCTTGTCGGCGACGAACTCGTCAGACTCCTTGAAGTATTGTCTTCTCTCGGAGTGACCAAGAACAACATAGCCAACACCAAGGTCCTTCAAGAACTCTGGGGAGACCTCACCAGTGTAAGCACCAGAAGCCTTCAAGTAGCAGTTCTGAGCACCAACCTTGACAGTTGGCTGCTTGTTCTCAGCAACAACCTGGGCAAGATATGGGTAAGGTGGGCAAAGAACAACTTCAACATTTGATGGCAAGTCAGCCTTGTTCAAGTTCTGAACAATAGTGCTGATGGACTCCTTAGAGCCGTTCATCTTGAAGTTACCTCCGACGAAAAATGTTCTAGCCATTGTGTGATGTTTTATATATATATAATTTCTTAATTAACCAAAGTTTATAACTAACACTGGTAAAGAAATGGGAAGGGGAAAACAAAAGATCTAAAGAATGCTCTAAAGGTGCAAACGCAGAGAACAAAAAAAAAAATGGAACGAGCAAACATATTTATATTCAGGCTGTATGAAAATTATGTACAATAAATCATCCAACTAGCCTTCGCTGTCCGCGATACAAAATTCCGCTGAAAATTGGAAGTAGGTGATTATCAATGAAATCAACCCCGGGATACCCCCGAACGTGGTCGGACATTTATGAGTCCGTATTTCCCGACCTCCTACGTCATTCACCAAGATCCAGGCTTGCAATTCCAAATTTTTCAGCAACTTACTCTTACATTTCACTTTGCAAACTTTATTGTATTTCAGTTATACACTTCATTACACTATCGAAATTGTTCGTTCGTCCCTTGGTATTTTCAGTCGAAAAGGGGCATCTGCAAAAATATGCGTCGAGCCGAAGTCTATCAGAAAGGACCTCTGTTACCCGGGATGAATGAAAAATTTCCAACGTGGTATTTTTTTTTCTCTGGAAGCGATCTCTAAAAAGACTGACAGTCATATTATTCTCACATTTTTTGATTCATTGAATTTCTTATTGTGATGCTTGAATTTCAAATTTCGCGTAAAAGATGCAACTCCGATGTTGGCGGAATCATCTGTGGGATGTCTAGGACATGCGAGCGTCCACTTCCTCCCTGCACCAATTCATATTTTCAGAAGTCGTGCGTCGCATGGCGGTTAATTATTATACTCTAAAAATTGTTTTTCAACCCTTGAATTTGGCATATCAATAAATAAATAAGTTGTTAGTACCTTTCCTTGCTCGTGTTACCTTCAAATGCCAGCTTCTTTGGTGTTCTTATTTTTGAACAGCACTTCATACTTCCTCATGGTTTCTAGTGACCTTTTCACTTGCTCATCCTTGGCTTTAGCTGCTGCAACTGCAACCGTATTCATTTCGTTATCATCTAATTGCCCGTTTGTAGTAAGCCTCAACTCATCTGAAGTGTCTTCTTTCAACTTCTTCGCCCTTTGCTGATCCTCAAGCTCAGACCACGTTTGTAAATGTGTGTTCAGACGATATTTCTGTGTTTTAGGATCTTTTTCCATCACTATCCACGTGCAATGAGGGACGTTTTGTAAATCCTCAAAATACTCCACGGTCCATCGAAACCATTTCATCAAGAAAACCCTCGCCCAGATTCCATGCGTAACAAGTACCAAAATCGACGGGAATGTGTCCCGCGCGAAATGTCTGAAAAGAGATGCATCAAAGGAAGCGCATCTATCATATACATCTGCTGCACTCTCTCCGTAAGGAATTCTATAAAAGAAATGGCCGTACTTTGCACGCTCAACCCATATTCTCTGCATCTCCTCTTTTGTGCTCTGGAAATTTCCAAAATCCTGTTCCCTCATTCTAGGTTCTTCTTCAATTACATATTTCACACCTGTATCCTTGATACCTTCAATTATATCGTTTGTAGTCTGGCGGGCCCTCAGATATGGTGACGTGTAAAAGCAAATGGAGTCATCTTCTTTTAAAAGAGACTTTAGAAGCTTTCCTGCTTCAAGTGCTTGTTCATGTCCATGGTTTGTCAATGGAACCTTGTGATTTGGTATATACTGATTCACTGTTTTATCCTTGTTTCCTTCAGATTCTCCATGACGGACAAGAAGTATTAACTAAATTACATGAAAATTTGTTAGTAAAACTATCCATAAAAAGCATATCAGTGTTGCTTTTTTTGTTATATCACTTACTCTAGGTCTCCCCATTGGATAAATTATGTGTTTATAAGTTTATAACACCTGATATCAAATATCAAATTCTACCAACTATAGGTAAGATACTGTGTAGTATATTTTTTTTTCTAAAAAGCGATACCTTTGGATGTGGAAAGCACTCTTTAAACAATTAAAACTGATCCCTTCCGATCCAATTTATCTTGTGATGACCACGGAATCTAATGTACTCCGAAAAAGGCGCGTCGATTGCGTCTTTTTGGCTACCTGCAATACATATATTTTATTTTACGAGGAAATAAAATCTGAGAATGCTCAAATAAATAATTTGGTTGGGGTACCTCTCGCAAGTTGTATGTATCACTGGTATTCATATATGTGATAACATCATCAATCCACGAAGCCATATACCCGCGAAGTTTGAAGTATTATGTTATTGTTTTCATTAACTTCCCGTCGATTTTCTTCGTCTATCAGTCAAGCGAGACTCTCCCGTATAATTCCTTCTATTGATAAGATTACAGGAGAAGATTTGTACAAAGGAATACCATTCAAGAAGTACTTTCTTGATAGAACATCAAAGGGGAATTTACCAATTTACAAAACCTACAGAAGTCAAGCCGTGTATACAGACGTGAGAAAAATTCGTGGGGATATAGTTCAACTCAGGAACGATCTTCAGGCAGCTCTTCCAGATGTGCCAAAGAAAAACTTCACTTGCGTGATGTCAAGCAAGACCATCAAAATAAAAGGAGATGTGGCAAGCAGATTAAAGGAACTTTTAAACAACGAGTTATAGAGGACGGAAGTTAGCAGTCATTCACTATCTGTAATAAATCATGTACATAAATAATTTTAATAAGAATTATATCCGTTGATATTCATGCTCTTCCGTTACTAATGAACTGTGCCTTTAGTGTTGAAATATCTCATTATATGCGTATTTCTGATATATGTTTTACTTTTTTATTGTACGGACATTTCCATTTCTTTAGTATTTGGTTGATTAACAGACATTCTCTGTGATGGCTTTGCAATATTGATTTTTTTTTTTTTTTTTTTTTTTTTTGGTGTGCATTTGTTCGTTTGTTTCCCCGTCTTATTGTTCTTGCTGTTTCTGCTGTTTACACGAGTTTTTATCGGGATCGTATCCTCTCGTGTATAATCTTACGCTTACAAAGGTTTTTTGGACCCTGAATGTACAGAAATTTGTTAGGGAGGTGTTTTAATAATTCGAACTTATGAGTCCATCATTAACAAATTATGACTGCAAACCAAGTGAAATCTGATGATTTCGGAAAGCAAGATACGGCTGTTCCAGAAATTGTTTCACCTGATGAGATGATTGCTGACGGGCAAGAGAATGTGACTGAAGATGAGGCAGATCTAAATTCAGGACATGTTTCCGTGCTGGAGCCTGAAAATGGAGAAGAAGATGATGTCACAGCAAATGCTACAATCGATAGTGAGGACATTCCAAATAAGGCTGGAATGGGATTGCCTTTACCAGAGGATACTGGAAAGTCTGAAGAACGCTTAAGTGGACATTACTTTGGAACAGAGAAATTGCCTGTTCCTGATGTTAGAAATATTTTGCACCGTATGAAAAGGGGATCTCGATCAGATGCTCAGGGCGCTCAAGATAAATCTGATGTCAAGCAACATCAAAGTGTTAGAAAACTCTTGCGTCCTCATTTTGGTCCTAGGCAAAGTGGAAGCATTAGCAATCAAGAAGGTCGGCATGGTTTTTCGGAGAAATTTATGAAAGGTCTCCGCAAGCTTAAATTGCCTCCGACAAAGCCTAAGAAGCACAGAACGGTCGAATCGAAAAATATCGCCGATGAACTAGAACTTCGTGATACCAAAAAGGCACAATTCACTGTTCAATCTTTAATTACTGCTTATCCGGAGGCATTGCTTTTTTCCTCATACTTTCTTAACGATGATCACACACAAAGAAAGGTTCCCATACTTCTATGCCTACTGTCGTCATATATTGCTGAAGTCCCTAATCCCTCCAATTCGAAAACAAAGCTTTTTAAATTTTATTTGGAGTATGGTGTCGGTGATAGAGCATTGGAATGGACCGTAACAAAAGATTTGAAGCAAATTGTGAGTTTTCATAACAAGTTAAAAATTCAAATATTGCAGGCTAATGTGATATCAAAGGGAACTGGTCGTAGGGAGCTTACTCTACCAAAATTTCCAAAAATGAAACCAATACATACTTTCTCCTCTAATTTTGAAAACCTTGATCTGTCACATGTTAATAATAACGACACCAGAAACTATGAACCATACCCAAATGAAATGAATCGTATACGATCAGCTGATCGACTGGCCCTACAAGATACAGAGCGCAATGAAGAATTTGGTCTTGAAACTCGATCACCATTAGCAGTACACTCAGTTCATTCCTCGTTAACATCTCTGAGTTCCTCAAGCAGCTCAATACTCTCTGATGCTGCAAGCTTATGGAGACATGGACTATTTAGGAAACGAAAGCAAGATAGAAATAGAGGTGAAGATGATGAAATTCTAAGGTTGTCTCTCCAGAATTATTTTGATAAGTTGAATAGCAAACTTCTTTTACGCCCCGAATCGGTTAAATTGTTACAATTTTTTGAACTCTCTCCAATGAGTGTCCTACTTAGCCAGGAGGATGAAAAAAAGAGAAAGGAGGGCTATTTGTTCATTAAAACTTCTGCAAAGGCACAAGGATGGAGAGTTGGACATCTAAAGTATCGAGATTTTAAGGCCATGGTTGTAAGACATACCTCAAAGTGGTTTATTCTTGGGCATAGCTATATCATGTATGTCGCTGATATCGATTCCACAACACCTTTAGATGTGTTTTTGATCGACCCTAAATTCAAAGCAACCCTTTCTGGGTTCTCTGATATTGCTTCTAAGGGTATGAATTCGACTGTTACTCCAAAGCAGGAGTTGCAGCGCGTGGACTACAGTGACGATGATGATGAGATTGACGACGAAAATGAAGTTAAAGATTCTCAGAAGAGTACCAAAAAAACGCCATACTTTTCTATGACATTGGAGAATGGGGAACGCAAGTTAAGTGTTATGTCTCGTTCTGGAAAGCAATTAAAGAATTGGTATCTTTCAATATGTGACATGAGTTCAAATAGTGAATGGTCTTCGCATCATAGATTTGAAAGTTTTGCCCCGGTAAGGAACGATTGTTTTGCACAATGGTTTGTAGATGCTAGAGACTATATGTGGGCTGCATCTTCTGCTATGGAGATGGCAAAGGATGTTATATATATACATGATTGGTGGCTTTCACCGGAACTTTACCTGAGAAGACCTGCTGAAGGAAATCAAGAATGGAGATTGGATAGATTGTTGAAGAGAAAGGCTGAGCAGGGTGTCAAAATTTTTATTATCATCTACCGGAATGTTGGAAATACGGTTGTCACTGATTCTCTATGGACAAAGCATTCATTACTAAACCTGCATCCAAATATTCATGTTATGAGATCCCCGAACCAGTTGATGCAAAACGTTTATTTCTGGGCTCATCATGAAAAGCTACTCATAGTAGACCAAATGGTTTGTTTCTTAGGAGGTGTTGATCTTTGTTATGGTAGATGGGACACCCCAGGTCATAGTTTAGTAGATGATAGTCCATATTCGTTTAAGTCTCAGGTACCAGAATCATTGGCAAAAAAAGGAAAAGGGATTGCGTATCAACTACATCCTGGCAAGGATTATTCGAACCCCAGGGTGAGGGATTTCTACGATTTGCAATCACCGTTTGAAGATATGTATAACCGACAAATAACCCCAAGGATGCCTTGGCATGATGTTCATATGGTGACGTGTGGCCAAATCGCAAGGGACTTGTCAAGGCACTTTGTGCAAAGATGGAATTATTTGTTACGGCAAAAAAGACCATCACGCCCTACACCTCTCCTTCTTCCACCAAGAAACTTCACTCCTGATGAACTTAAGCAGTATGATTTTACTGGTACATGTGAGATTCAATTACTTCGTTCATCGTGCTTCTGGTCGCTTGGTCTCCAGAATCATGAGCAGAGTATTCAAAACGCTTACATAAAATGCATTGAGACCAGCGAACACTTTGTCTATCTGGAAAATCAGTTTTTTGTGACTTCTTGTGAAGTGGATGGGGTGATGATACTAAATAGAATTGGTGATGCACTTGTCGATAGGATTATTACCGCTCATCACCGAAAAGAAACGTGGAAAGCCATAATAGTTATTCCTCTTTTGCCGGGATTTGAAAGTGATGTCGATTTGCAGGAGGGTTCTTCAGTTAGATTGATCACCAGATGTCAGTATATGTCCATTTCAATGGGAGATAGTTCTATATTCGCTAAACTAAGAAAAGTCGGAATATCTCCAGAGGATTATATACAGTTTTATTCTCTTCGGAGATGGGGAATGATTGGAGTTAAAAGGTTACTTGTGACTGAACAGCTATATATCCATGCAAAAGTTATGATTGTTGATGATCGTATTGCCATTATCGGCTCGGCAAATATCAATGAAAGGTCTATGAGAGGAACCAGAGATTCAGAGGTTTGTGCGATTGTTCGTGATAAGGATATGATTGAATCGCATATGGACGGTAAACCTTACAGCGTTGGAAGATTTCCCCATACATTGAGAGTTCGTTTAATGAGAGAACATCTTGGCGTTGATATTGATTTGTTAGATCTTGTTGAAAGAAGATTTTCATCCATTGAGCAATTTGCCTCTTCATCACAAGGTTTAAATGCCTCCACACTTTCTTTAGACCAGTCCAAACACAGTCATGTATTATCTGCAATGGTAGAACTTGGAACAAGATATCTTCTCAAAAAATATGATGGTACTGATAATTACAGATGCATGAATAAATCTAATAGTTTTGGTAAACAGTTGACTGCTTTGATGCTAGAAACACTTAAGGAAAAGGATCCAGTTTTTGATAAGAGTGAGCCCAACGGTAATAGTTACATATATTCTTTTAATCATCGTGCTGGTAAGGAAAATGTTGGAATTCGTGATAAGAAGCCATTTTCAACAGATTCTAGGGTGACAACCAAAGCACATAGAGATGATGTTAATGGTTATGGGGAGGATATGTATCAATCCACATCATATTTACAGTCCAAGGTTCGCCTCAACACATTCATGAAAAGAATGGCAAATGAGGCAACGGAAGATTGCCCACTACCGACATATGAGGATATATTGGAATTTCTCAATGATGGCGAAAATGTGGAGTCCATTGATATTTTAAATAAGGAAAGATGGGTCATGTTAAAAAGACTTTTTTATATGCAGAAGTTGGAGTATAAGAAAATGCAAATGAGAGTTGAAACTGATGTTTCACCTAAAGAAGAAAAGTCCACTGCAGAGAGTCAGAACACGGAAAATGATATTCCAGCTCCTTCTATCCCAAAAATAGCTTTGAGTGATTTGCAAATTAATGAAATTGATAAGAATATACTTCCACAGACGGTGAGCGATTTCATTGATCCATATGCCTTCGAAGATCCTTTGGATATTGACTTTTTTGAAGGTACATGGATGCCATTGGCCATCCGAAATACAATGATCTATCAGATGGTCTTTCATACACAGCCTGATGATAGTGTTTCAGGCTGGAAAGACTATAAACAGTTTCAGAAACTGAGACATGCCTTTATGGATCATCAGAAGATTTCACGTGGATTCAGTCAAGAGTCACCTTCTGAGGAGGAAAGAGATGATATATTGGGACAACATTCTTCTGATAGTAGTGAAAATCAACAGGTTGAGCCTCAAGAGAGTCCTGACGAATCTACTTTTGTACAGAATGGATTAACTGATGATCTACACAGACAGATATTGAGAAGAGCAAGAATGGCCGACTTAGACCGTTTTCAAAGAGAAAGCGGTGTCGCTGGAATATTGGGGCAGGCTTCCAATCTTAACCTAGTTGGATCTCCTAATGGAATTTTTGTCTTTGATTACGATACTGCCAAGAAGTTACTTCAATTGGTGAGGGGAAGAATTGTTAAATTCCCAACTCGGTGGTTGAAGAAAGAAATAGAAGGATCTAATTGGTTTTATAAGGCAGATAAATTACCACCGATCCAAATTTATGACTAATTCATATTTTTGGATGAGTGATTACGCTTTCCATATTTGTGTAATAAGTTAATATTAAATATTATTCTTTTGCATCAGAATTTGTCGTATATATATGTAATATTGTTATCATTTGCAATGTCATCATCGAATTTATCTATCTACTTGCAAAGATAGCTGAAAAAAAAAAAAAAAGTTTCAGGGAAAGCACTGAAAAATTTTGCATAGCTCTAAAAGCTACGCACAATTGAATCTAGATACCTCTTATTTGTTGTTGATGATCCTTACAACTATACCCATAGAAGTAAAGCTTGAATCGAGATATGTCCTTACAAGATCAGCTTACTCAGATTCACCAAAATTCTAGGGCCGTTGCTCTTGATCGGCACAGAAAGGAAAAGTTACACTCCATTTCCTTTTTGTACGATCGGACATACGCAGCAACTCAAGACTATGAATCTATTTTTTCAGAGTCTTTGGTTGCTTTAGATAAACTAGAAATCTTGGATAGCAGATTTTCAAAGTTTAGGGATACCATATTCAGTGAGTTTTCACTTAGAATTGATAGAGAAGCACAGACAAAGGAACAAGAGGAAAATCTTGGCAAAACTATAGATGCATTTCTTTCAATGTTGTCTCCGTATTGGCATTTAGCCATCTCTGTTAAGACTGCTGAATGGCCTTTAAGACGTTTTTCGATGAATATTTACAATAGTGAATATCTTTTATTGTGTTCACTTCCATATTATGATCAACCAATTTTCGAAAGGATGTTGTATGTTATTCCCGTTTTACCACCAATGTTTCAATGGTTACAAGGGTTCAAGAGGTCTGGAAAATGTCCGACAAACTCCACAATCAAGAGGGCTTTTTGTGATGAGACATTTCTTAATCTTTATTCGAAGTTCTTGATTAAAGAGGTTTCCCATTCGAATGTATACCGCCGAGAGCTTGTTTTCTTTACTTCTATGTTGATCATGGCTATTGCCTCCCTTTCTGCATCAAACTCTAAGGAACTTTCGAATGTTATTGCTCTTTCACTAGAGGCATCAAGTGCACTAATGGATTCAACTGGAAATGAGAGTAAAATTTCAGCTTATACAATTCTTGCTGTGATTTCTTCAGCTGTTCCTCTTTCTAGAGATGTTATTGTTGCTTCCATAGACACTATCTTAACCACATTGAATGGTAAACTAACGGCATCAGCTTTAAAATGTATACTAAAGCTTTATCAGACAATTCAAACAGATTCGTTAAATGTATTGCCTTTGTCCGTCTTCAATAAGCTTCCTGATAGCTTGTTGAAGGATTATCAAGATATCATATTTTCAACAGGTATGAATGGCAGCTTTCTGACCGCATATATAAGAGCAGCATTGAAAGCACAAAGTATTATAATTGAAGTTGTGGACGTTCTTGATTCCGTGCAAAACTTTAATATCACAACAAAAGCATTCTCACTCATAGAAGAAGATGCTCTTAGTATTGTGAAAAATGATGCACATAATTCGGAAAATTATGTGCCTTTGTTTAGGTACCTTTTGGACAGAGATGAAGCACAGTTCAGAAAAATTGTCAACAAGGCACATCTCACAGTTTCAGACCTAGAACTTTTGCTCCATGCTACCATCTTAGATAGAAATGCTGAAGATGAGACATTTGTTGATGCTGAAGAGGATAATGAAGTTGAAAGCTTTGATTCTGTTTCAGGTAATATAACGGAGGGTAAGCCTGAAGGTTATCAATCACTTGTCTCTGACACAGTTTCTTTCCTTTCGTCTGATAAGCAAACGGCTCAGACGTTTTTCCAATTGCGTGATATTTACTTCAAGTCAATTCAGACATATTCTTTTGAGACCTTCTTGCAACAAGGATTGAAAGATGAGGATCAAAGAATTTCGTTTCTTTTAAGGGTTGCCTCCGAAGAAGGTGCTCCTATTAGAGCAAGGACTCTTGCCCTTTCGATGGTGAAGAAATGTATTAATTCCATTGGTGACACCATCCTTACCTACTCCATAATTCCTATTGTTTGTACATTTTTGCTTGACACTAATGCTCGTTTGAGGTGTTCTGCTGTTGAAATCATAGACTGTATGTCGTCGAAAAAGTCGAACAATGCTCAAAATTTCTGTTTGCCGTACATTTATGATGGCACTAAAACTAAAAAGGTGGCAATGTTGTCACCAAAAGATGGATATTTGTTGCTCCAGGCATTACAAAAGGAGGAGGATGTCTTTAAAATCGATTCAGGGTCGTTTTTAAGTTCTTTCGGTACAATTCTTGGATCGAAGAAATTGGGTCAAGTTTTCCTAGCATTTTTTGCCGCCCATGGTTTGGAGAATGGCATTCCAGATATCAAGCGTAAATTGATGCGTATAACTGCAGCTGGTTGTAATGCAGTTAAAAAGGCATCTGGTCCAGTGGAGGTATTTGGTTCATTTATTAGCAATTACATTGCATCAAGAGCTGAATGGATCGAGAGATGTGGATACACAAATTGCGGCTTTAATTCCTTTGAGGATGATGTTTTGAATTTGATATCTGTTAAAGATTTCAATCAGAATGCATTGCTATTTTTAGAGCAGGCACTCACTTCTCCATATAAGCATCTTTCTGTTGCCGCTCAGTCGAAGATGCTTCAGGTGTTCTCCACCATTCCATTTGATTGTCAAATGCATCTTATCAACTGTGTTTTAGAAAATGGTTTAAATGATAAAAATACAACTTTCTACGATCCAGCTGATCTTTTAGAAGAGATGAATTTGAATAGCAAACTTTTGGTCGAGCTCTTCAAGGGATCAGTCTTAAGTAATTCCGCACAACCTCAAACGAATATTCCAAAGCGGAGACGGGCTTCCTCCGCCTCTGCAAGGCATGCGATGAGGGAAATGGGAGTCTCTTCTTTGGCTAGACAGCATTTACAAAAGTTAACTGTCTTGTTAGATGTTCTTTATCATTTCAGTACGTTAAAGAATTTCAATCCGTCTGTCCAGTTACTTGAACCATTATTTACAATATTAGATGATCTCGAAACTTTGGGAATCGATGGAAAACTCCCCGTTTTATACGCTCAGGAAACCCTAGCATCCTGCATGGTGAACTTAATACACAAGATTTCAGATAATCATATACATGTGGATGATATTTCATCCATCAGAGCTGATATTGTTGTTTCTTCAATTCGGTCGTCCGACGCTCCCCAGGTTCAAAACAAGTTACTTCTTGTTGTTGCTGCTCTTGCATCCTTTGTACCGGAAATTGTTTTACACTCAGTTATGCCTATTTTTACATTTATGGGCGCGCATACCATTAGGCAGGATGATGAGTTTTCGTCTCAGGTTGTGGAAGAAACTATTAGATGTGTCGTTCCCGCTTTAGCCAGTACTGCAAAGAGCGGAATGGATGAAGAGATTGACTTTTTGTTAACATCTTTTGTTAGTGCGTTTCCACACATCCCAAGGCATAGAAGGGTTAAGTTATTCACGACTCTTGCAACAACTCTTGGAAGTCATCTTTCCATGCATCTCATCCTATTTTTGTGCGGTCAGCAATATGCAGCAGCATATAGTAAGCACAGTATGGACAGTTGTACTGCACTTGTTGATTTCTCGTCAACATTTTTGCAGCATTTTAACTCTGCTGAACAGATTGATGCAGCAAGAAAGTATTTGGATCTTTGGAAAATGATTCCTGAGGATCCTGTTGAAAAAGACTCGAAGATGTATAGTAATTTGACTACTAGGGTCGTTTTCTCGCCTTCAATATTACTGATGAATAAATCAGAACTTTACAACTTAAGGCGTGGGCTTGTTTCTTACTTGAGACACTCTCTAGTTGATTTCAAGGGCTCTAATGGATACTCGAGATTGAGAATTGTGATTGCTTCAGAATTTTTGCATGAGGAAAATGTTGATCGGAACTTGAAAGTTTTCTCAGCTCTAATTGGAGATTTATTGAGTCTTGTGGACGAATATTCTGGAAACGTGGAGGATGAAGAAATCATTAAGAAGTTGTACAAGTTGTTAGCTAATATTTTGAGTTTTCTTCCCCTTAAGTATTATGTGGACTCTGCATCAAGAATACTGAAATCCGCATCTTCCTCTGTTAGGACAATACGGCATCTTACTACTCTAACAGGAACGAAGTTCGAGTTTGAAGAAATAGATGACCCGCATGCTCGTGAAGGAATTGAAGAGATTGTTCCTATTTTATTACATCTCATTGAGTCTAATGCTGATTTGGAGATTTCCCAATCATCCTTTGATACTATTGCATCTTTACTCAGACGTTTTGGTGAAAAATTGGACACCTCCCTTTTTAAGAGTGTTATGAATGTTGCAATTGGAAAATTTGGTCTTTTAAGCATGCATAGTCCTGAGCTTGTTGTTTCGTCGATCAACTGCCTTACTAGTATTGTGTTGATTGAAGGTGTTAAGATAATAGGATATTTCCCTAAATTTGTGCCACCGATTTACCAGATTTTTGAATCATTAGTTAAGTCGTCTGATGAGGATACGTCACGCTTAGGGGAAACGGCAATTTTAGTTCTTTTTGCAACTTTAATTAGGAAAATTCCTAATTTCTTAATTCCTGAAGTTGAGAACTTTGAGAGTGTTGTTTTTAGATCAAATTTGGCTTCTTTGCAGGTGAGGTCGTCTGTTTTAATGAGTATAGTTGACTCTGCAGACTCTAAGGCAGTGTTGTCTGCGATGTGCAACTTATGGAATGGTGTCTCATCATTAGATGCATCTACAATTGGTCTCTTTCTCAGCGCATTGGAGGCCACGATCAATAAGCTTGAGAGGAAGGTGGCTATTTCAGAATCTACAGTGTTTACTAGGTTCTTCTTGGATGCTTTGGAGTTTAAATCCAAAACAAACTTTGATATCAACACCGCAAATAGGATTGAATCAACTATTGATAAATGTGGTATTGACTACGTTTTGAAATTGAATGATAAATCGTTTAGGCCATTGTTTGCTTCTATCGTCAGGTGGGCCTTTGATGAAGAAAAGGGTGAGGTGCATGATAGAAGTTTGCGTCTCCAGTCTTTCTTCAAGTTTTTCAACAAACTTCAAGAACAGCTACAAAGCATTATCACAACTTATTATTCATACTTACTAGATTCGGTTGAACAGCTTTTACGGGATTTCTCTGAATCTCGATTAGAAGACATTCCTTTAAGGAGGTTGGTTTTAATTTCGTTAGCTACCTCTTTCAAATACGACCAAATAGGTTTCTGGCAATCCAGTACAAGATTTGATGCTGTCTCCATTGCTTTATGCAGTCAGTTAAGTAACGTTGAAGATAAAATTGGAAAGCATTTGATCAAGGCAATTACCACACTTGTGAAAGTTGCTGGATCTGATGAGCATAATAAGGCTGTCAATACCTTGTTGATGTCACACATGAAAACTGAATGTAAACCACGCGAGAAGTATTGGACTGTCAGAGTTCTCAAAAGTATTTACAAGAAAGTTGGTGAAAATTGGTTGTCCTTGCTTCCTCAATTGGTTCCACTTATTGCTGAGTTGTTGGAAGATGATGATGAATCCGTAGAAGCCGAGGTCCGGACCGGATTAGCAAAAGTTATTGAGCAGGTTATGGGTGAACCTTTGGATAGATACCTCGAGTGAACTAGATGATGTCATAAAAGTATGTATGTGATCATTTAATACAATAATATAATGTTTTTTTTCCTTGTTAGCTATAGTCAGTCTTCAAATGTTTTCTTAGTACGTTTCCCGGTATAATATATGATAGAAAATGTGGTTCGATATATCCAGGATAAAGCCTGACGTCAATCGAGCACTTTTTTCCCCCCACCCCTTCCTCACATTTTTTTGCGTTAAGGAATTTTTCAACTGTTTATAACCGTTGATACGTGCATCCTAACAGCTGTTCAACTTAGCTGTGATAACAACTCCCCATCAAATATCAAAAGAGGCTTTTTTTTTAGCAATAAATTATTATACATTCAAAATAGTATATGATTCCGCATGATGACTGATGCTCAAAAGTTTGGACACAGTACTGCCCGCAGATCGGTACTTCCACTTACAAAGGATGACATTACTGAAGGTATCGGTCTGGTAGATCAAGATGATAACATCAGTATGGATAACTCAATTCAATCTACATCATTAACATCATATGCCGCAAGGCAGCATAGAAAGTCAAAAAGCAGAAGAATCCATGAGAATTTCAATTCGAAATTCCGTATTCCTAGGTATTTTAAAAGGCTATTTAATATCAAGTCTCTTGATTTTGAAACGTCCGTTTGGGATATGATTAATCTTATACTAAGACCAAAACAAGTGTATCGATCATTGTACTATCAAAAGGAAACAAGGAACAAATGGTCACGGGATGATCCTAGCTTTGTGATTTTATTATGCGGGTTGCTTTCAGTTAGTGCCGTTGGCTGGAGTCTAGTATACGCGAGATCTTTTGGAAAGTGCATAAGGTTAATATTTCATATGGTAGTGGTTGACTTTCTGCTGGCAGGTTTTATAATCGCAACTTTTGGATGGATCATATCCAGCAAATTACTTTTGGACAAAAATATTAAGGATGGTTCATCTTTCAGCACCGATGGTTTCTTGCGCCGCATCATTCCATTCAATTCACCGGTTGAATGGGCATATTGTTTCGATGTTCATTGCAACGCATATTTGCTAATTTGGGTTCTTCTCTATCTCATTGAGTTAGTGCTCTTGCCAGTTTTGAGACTTGACAATTACATTGCAACATTGTTGGGAAATACCCTATATTTCATTGCATTGACATATTACTTTATCATCTCGTTCTATGGTTATAATACGCTTCCATTTTTGCATAAAACGGAATATATTCTTCTTTTCATACCGGTTCTTGCTGTTATATGGCTTATCTTGTCGCTTTCAAATATAAACCTTGCGGCATACATGTTGAAGTACTATTTCAGCTGAGTCGATGTGATGCCTTCTTAATTCAACTCTAGATCTGCATAATATTTGTAATACCTTTTTCCAGATATGTAATGCATCTATAAATATGTGATATACTGCTGTCTTGTTTGACGCTCGACTTATATGTATTGTCTTGTCGAAAAGTCATCGAATATCATCACAGATAAAAAATTACAACATATCGAACGAACGACTTTTATGAAGTTGAAACAATCATTTTCAGTTAGTAGTAATGTCATTCTTTTCATCTGAATGCATAATTGATTCGTCACAATAACTTTTTAACTTTACATCTATGCAATACCTGAATATTTACAGTGATTGATTGATCGAAATCAATGATGATTGATGACCGAAATGATCTCAATCAAATGTATTAAAAAAAAAAAAAAAAAAAAAAAAAAAGGATTTACATATGCTATGAAATAGTACATAGTAAGAGATTGTACACAAAACAAAATAGACATCTCACTGCTGATACGCCTGAGGTGGAATCTGACTCTTTGAACTCATGAAATTTTGTCCTGCCGCTTGATAGTTCCATCCGCTCTGCTCTAAAAGCATTATCGAAAATTGTAAATTTAACTTCGTGTCCTGCATAATCTTCAACACTAATTGTTGCTGCTCGGGGTTCAATTTTGCGGCAATCTCCTGTGGGATGTTTCCTGTTGGTGCTGCTGGATGTATCGTAGGGTTTGTATTGTTCAAAGGAGCTGGAGTTGTCACAGCTGCAGGAGCGGCAATATTCTTAGTTTCAAGCCAAGCAGAATTTCCCGCATAAGGTTTAACAAGAAGCATATCAGAAGCAACTATGAAATTACCATTTGGTCCAGGAACTACCACAAAAGTTCTATCAAAGGACCGTTTTTCAAATGCTGGGCCTCTTTGTTGGTTATACTTATTAAACTTTCCACCGCGGTGGTTGTTATTATTGGATAATGGATGGTCTGCAGCACCTGTTTCATTGAATTCGCCGTGCAATGTGATTTGCATTCCATTTAGAGACGGAAATGATATGGTTTCCATAGAATATAAGTTAGGACTCTCCTGTAACGAATGTTTTGTTTTTGGCAAACTTTGGAAAACCTTCATAATTGTATCGGAACCCACGGCCAATTTCGACATTCGTGGTCTAGCCCCAGAAACTCTCTTTAAGTTTCTTGAATGGGTCAAGTAGTTTGACCAGTTTGATCCCATGTTCATTGGAACAGAGCCCATATGTGTTGTGTCAACTTGATAAGAAAACTGTGAATCCGGCGTGTATAGTTGCAACAATTCGGTTCTCTGTTGATCCCAAAGCCTTATATAAGCAGAAACAAAGTTGGCAGCAACTTTCGAGAGATCTGGAGTTTCAAAAAACATTGCCTTCTTTGTAACTGGAAATTTAAACAGCGCGTTCACTCTGCCTTCATCTCTCACTTGTTGACCATTCAATATTATAAGTCGTGGGAATATTGCAATAATTCGTTTTAGCGTTCCTGGGTCGTTGTTATTCAAAAGCGGATTACCCGTAATAATAAGTTCACGAAGAAGCGAGAACTTGCCCTTAAGCTTTTCCAAAAAGTCTACCCTAGTGAAATTGTTGTTGGCGAAAGCAAGATTCTTTAACGCTGGGTAGCTTAGAGCAAGGTCAAGAAGATATTTACAACGTTCATCTAATGAGTTTTCTGATAGGTTTACTGACTCTATATCTAGTTTATCATGTGTGGCCAGCTTCATTAAAGCAGAAAAAAACTTCGCTGATGTATTTGTTGTTGAAAATAAACCTGCCTGAACTAGGCTCGCCTCGTTCACCATATTCGTGAGGTCCAACATTTTTGATGTGGGATTGTATCTCATGCGTAAAAAGGATCTTAATAGTTCTATAGTGCTGGATGTTGCTGGATTTTTTGTGTCATCCTGCTTATCAAGAATCCTTATTTTCAATGAATTGCCTGCAAATCTCATTCCTGTACAGCGTTCAAGATCCTGTGCCTGCTTCATGCTTTTCACTGTAGCCGTCAATATGCCTGTTGTTGCATTTGAGTTGACATTTTGTAAAGATATCCTGGTTTTCCGGCTGATAAAGGACACTAAGTTTTGTGGTGATGCGTTCGTCCATCCCTGTATTTCCACAGTGACCAAGTTGGAATTAGCAAAAGCATTTGCTCGATCCAAACTTTGTTGTGGATTCATGAAAGAATTTGAGTTGTAGTTACCATTCCGACCATTGTTTCTATTGTTGTTATGGTATCCACCACGTTGACCACCTCTACCACTGTACATGTTGATTTTGAATGTGAATCAGCTAATATTATAATTATTCGTAATTATTTGAGTCCAAAGTTCAGTTCTATAAAATATTGTACAAATCAACGGATAGTCTCAAAATTTTCTTTCTTTCAAATTAACTGGCAAACTTTTTTTTTCTTCAGGTCTCGGGGTGCGCGTCTGTTCAAAATAAAGCATCCTTACATTTCTCTAGTGTTGCCAAATTTTTAATATGCGCAGAACAAGCCTTATACATAAAATACGGAAGTCCCAATTTTATAAAATCAGCAATTTACTAGGCTATTTATTCATAACATCTCACTCGAGACGATAGATGATAGATAACTGTTTCAAGAGAATATTTGAAAAGGGGGAAAAAAAAGGAATAAAAATGTATAAAAGTTCCGCACTCAACTAAGGCAAGAATGATATTAGGCCAAAAAATACGTATTAAAAAGTAATGTGAAAACGTTATATAGAATTATAAAGAAATGACATCGAACACCTTCATGCCATCCGTATCCCATTAAAGTATCCTAATATGAAATGTTTATTATACCTCATGAGATGAAAACAATAAAAAGAGCATGGGACAGATTTTCTAAAAGTGAATGGCACACATATAATATATTCATAGAATTCAAACGTCAAATTTTAGCCATTCAAGATCATCCATGTTGACTTTTAACGTGCTTCCATTATTAGTAGCTTTCGCATTTCCAGTAGAAGTATTACCTGCAGGATCAGATGATACCACCGATTTGGATAAGCTCGATGGACCATTTGCATGACCCTTTACCTGTCTAATTGCATTCATCCCTGCACTCAAATTACTGAAATGTGTTGATCCATTATTCGCTGACATCGGGTTGTGAACATTATTAAAAGTGTTGGTGCTCATAGTAATAGATTGCGTGCTCATCGAGTTACGGTTTGAAAAGCTTCCATAGCCGTTGAAACTGTTATTAAAACTTCCGGATGTAACTGGAAGACCCCTTTTGCTATTGAGATCTTTGTATACGCCATACGAAGATAACGACGATATGGAATCATTTCTTGTTATCGAAGACGGTATACCGGATCCAGGGACTGGTGAAGGTACACTCATCATTGGAGAATATGCCGAAGGAGAGTATCCCACGCTTCCAGAAAGAGAAGTCATAGGAGATGAAGGCTGAGAAGAATACATATTAGCGAGCGATTTTCTTCTTTTAAATTCGGGAATGTCCTGAGGTTGAACCGTGGTTGAATAATTGTTAAAATTGTTGCCTGTAGCTGGAGGTGATGCCGATCCAATCGCATTGGAAGTTATGGATATGGAGGCATTAGAATAATTAGGTGGCTTTGGAAGAATAGGAACATTTTTTGGTCTCTGCAATGAGCCGTGGGAAAATCTAGAAGTTCTTTGTTGCTGTGATTGTATATTACCCTGTTGCCTAAAAGAGGCAAATTGTAATGACGACGGACTATTTGAAACACCCAGAGAGTTTGCCACACCAATCTGAAACTGGGTTTGTTTGAAGCCATTTGACCTTGAAGGGGCAGATAATGAAACGACATCTTGCTCATCTTTGGATGATGAGTCTCTTCTATGATGCGATTGTCTTCTAGAATTTCTCTTCTTGATAACGTCGGTCTTTAACGAGAGTGGTCTCATAGTACCATGAAGTTTTTGGAATAATCCGCATGCATTACAGAGCGTGTTTCCCTGTGAGTCCTTCCTCCAAAGGGGTGTCTTTGTTGTACCGCAATTGGAACATTGTGTTATCCCCTTAGTATTCTTCGAAGAAGAAATGTTCTTTTTTGTGTTCTTACTCTGAGCTTGCTTTTGCTTTTGGATCAACGATGATTTACTCGGTAATTCATGAGACTCAGCGGTTGTATCAGCTTTAGGCAGTGAGCGTATGTTAAAACTTTTTTGGGGCTGTTGCATCCCCGAAATATCCTTGGAAAAAGAAGGTGAAATATCAGAATTTCCGGAATCCTTAAGCGTAGATTGAGGAGAAATGCCATCGTTCGAAAAATTTGCCTTCTGGCCCTTGCTGAAAACGGGCATATTGAAATTAGCATCATCTGAATTAGAATGTTGTCTATACACAACGCTTGCTGAAGTGGCGGAAACTGATGGCATCGCCTTTGCAGTAAACGTTTTATGATTGAAGGTATCGGGATTCTGCTGTTTGGTTGTAATTTTCTCGATTTCCTTCATTATATCAGTGTCAAGGGTCGAAGAAAAGGCCGAATCATGTTTAAAGTCCAAAAAATCAGCGACACTCATGTCATTAAAAAGTTCACTATTCTTACCTCCTATACTTTGACCCCGACTTTCCCCTTCATTTGCAGTCGTCTGTTTAGTATCAGATTTATCTGAAAAGTTTGTAGTCGAATGGCTAGCTGACAGTGTACCGGAAGTAGTGTTGGTGATGTTATTCGGGCTTTCCGATGTCATAGAGAGAGGAGTTATCATATTGTTGGTATTATCATTTCCAGATAAAGGCTTTCCTGAACGAGAAGCAACATTGTTAACATAATTTGTGTTGCTGCTACCTATAGGTGGGACTTGTGAGGAGTGACGTCCTTGGGAAATTGCATTCTTTGAATAACCTGGAGAGCTGGATGTTGCCGAGTTCGAAAGTGGTGTTAATAAGGCAAAATCTGTTTCATCCATAATCACATCACCGTCTTTTTCAATGTTGACACCCATTTTGGAGGAACGTTGACGTCCAGTTTGAACTCTTCTGGATTCTGCTCTTAAAGTTCTATTTTCCATTCGTGGATATAATGGAAGCAGCTTTTTGGCGTTGGAATAGATATCCCATATAGAATTTGTCTGTTCCATTGTAGGCAACAAGTTTCGTGCAAATGTGAACCAATCTTCTGAAAGCAGTGAAAAAGAGAAAGGTCAACAGTTGGTTACTTAAAAAGCTATGTTTTGTGCGTAAATGAAATGGGTTTATTTCTCTTGCAATGCAAATGTTTGCGGCTTCAAATATTATTTCAAATTTTGCAACGTGAAGCTTGTAAACCTGGTAATCTTCGACAGAGTGAAGTTACTGTTAGAAAGACTTTAGTTAATTAATAATGTACATAGACGGATAAATAAATTAGAACGGAAGTTGATGAGGGGGAAACGACTGTACACAGTACAAAAAAAATAAAAAACGAGAATTTTTTTGCACTAACAAAAATGGGGAAAATGAAAAAGAAAAATGTTAAATCAGAGAAGAGGAGACGTTAAAAGTGAAATGCACTCTAGACGTTTTTTTCTGGCAACAGTTGAATCTCCTCGCATGAATGCATTCGTGAGTAAATTTACAAAATATCATTTACTAATCCTTCCGGTTTTGCGTCAGTCTGGTACAGCAAAATAAGGTAAAACAAAGTTTTGATAGAATTGGGTGGTAGAATAAATTTCTATGAAATGTTTAGACATGGTAAATGAAGGGTGAAGCATGAAAATGAGAGTCAGAGTTTCGTATCAAATAATAAATTAATGGATTGTTAGAAACAGTTTATGATCAAAAAAAACGGAAAATCGAGTAAATGTGTGCATAGAACAATAGCATCCTAAGAACTCACAGAAAAACAAAGCAAATTTGGCTCACAATTTGAGGAAGGAAATTTTTAGGGGCCCCTGGCAATAATGAAATAAGCCTCGAGGACAAACAGAAAGAATGAAATTTTGCAGAAGCGTCTATTGGAAATACTTTTCTTTATTTTTTTTTTCCTTTTTATTTCCTTATTTTTTAAATTATCCATTCAATAAGCCATTCATCGATCTATATATGTTGGTGAGTGGACTTTTTCTCAATTTTTAATCGGTCCAATTTTGTCTCTGTTGCCGGCCATCCTCCTATTGTCCCTAATTTTCATTTTGTGTGATTGCAGCTTTTTCATGCATTTCTCACCAATTCAGTTAATTTCGCTTTCTGTTGAGGATTCTTCAAATCATCTATTTACACATTATTCTTAGCATTTATTTGAAAATACATGATATGTACTTCTTCTTTTATATTGCATCGCACCTTTCTTCAAAGGCAGCACTGAATTTTGTACATATGCTGTTGGTCAAAAATCTCGTAAGCAAAAGGATGCAAATTACCGCGGTGTAAAATCGCGCGCTTCTGCAGAATAGTTTCTTTTCTCCTTACGTACAGGTAACAACTCGATTAATATATACAGTACACATAGAAAAAGAGAGCTTATTTTGGAATTCCATCCCCTAAAGATGCTAAAACTAGTTACATATAAACTGAAAGAAAGACACTAAAGTTACTTTCCCTTGTGGACTTCATTCCGAAGTCGTTCGTGCTCACTGGCCTGCTCCTTCTCCTTTTCCTTGACTCTTTCCTTCATTTTTCTCTCTTCTTCATCCAGTAAAGACAATCTCATGGCCTCCTGTATCATTTTTTGCTCGATATCCAACTGTTCTTTCCTATTCAGAGCTCTTGAGCCTGAATTGTGCCTGTTCAACAGAGATGATCTCCCTCCACCCAGATGACTACCAGTACTATCACCCACTATAAGCGATGATGCATGTAATGCTGTAGCTGCTGCAGAGCGTCTTGCAGCCTTTGTTCTAGCATTAAGAAGCCGTTGCTCCCAATCCGGATAAATTGTATCGATTGTAATCACGCCAGGTGCATTAGGAGGTAGTGATCCCCTCCTCTTACGAGTCTTCGTTAAAGCCGAAGAGAGTTTTTGGCTATGGCGTGCCTCATGAACACCGGATTGAATTTTAGTTTCAGTGCTGACGGTTTCATCTTCCTTTATCGTCGCCTGTTTTGCCCTGTATTCTGATGGTGAAACCCCACCAATGCCAGATCTAAATTCTGGGGGCTCGTAGATCACACCAAAGTCCGGCATTGCACAAAAGGGACACTTGACAGGCTCACTAACAAAATCATCTGCATTCGCAGCTGAAGATTCTGCATCTGGCGCAGATTCGTGAGCAGATGATCCTTCTTCATGTGGAACATGTGGATCAAGACGCTTCATCTGAACAAAGCATTCCGTGCAAATAGGCTGCGAGCAACATCTGGTCATGTTCAAATTTTTGGGGTAGTATAGAAAACAAATTGGGCATTCTTCAGCACCCTTATACAACCTAAGCAACAGACTGTCAGAGGGAATGTTCGGAAATTTTCTTATTCCACTTTGTTGTGTCATTTTATCGCGTCTATACTTATCATTGGAGCTGTTCTGCATCTCTACCGCTCTCTCCCTCAGCCGTTTCCTGAATAGTTTGTTTTCATGCCTTCTTATGGAACTCAAAGACTGGTAAATCTTGTGCTCATCCGGATCTTCCTCTTCATCCTCAAGATCCTCTGGTGTACACGTTGCATGTAGATTCATTAGGTGAATATGTGCAAGCAATTGCCTATCGGGCCATCTGCTATCATAGTCTTCCAAGGGGGTATAGAAAGGGGCTAGTTGCCTCTCAATTATTAAATCTCTGACCACTTGGGTTTTATAGGAAAGGTTATATTTATAATTGCCATACGGAGCAAGGTAACCCCCATCAACATTTTCCTCGTACCTTACAATCAAATTTAATAGATGCTCCTCTCGACGTTTACGCCTTTCTCTTTCCTTCTCTTTTTTCTTTCGGCTTAGTCCCGCAAGACCGATATCCTCGATATCGCTGAGGAAAAGATCATGCTCTGATTTGTGTGCACCGTTATATGTTGAAGAAGCTGGTCTTACTTCCTTCGCAGGTGTGTTCCCCATTTCAGCACCCGTTTAACTTCCCCTTTGGCCAAATAAAATATGTGACGGAAAGAAAAAAAAAGCTCTAAATATGGCTTAAATAAATTGACGGCACGATGCGAAATGTAATGATTTGCTAGAAACGCAATAATAATCTAAAGGACAAATAACAAGATATCAAAAATGCAGATTCTCAAGAATATGTGTACAAGAAGATAAGCGTGACAATCAATTTTTGATGTATGAAGAGTAAAAAATGCTGTGGTAAATTTTGAATTGCATTTTAAAATGGCAGAAGATAAAAAAAATGACGCACAGAATTAAATGGTCCAATCAACAAGATATATTATTAAATTGTACAAGCTTAATTTTAAAGATGTTCCTGTTGTCACTGTGAGATATGGTTTCTATATATATTTCTATTTTGCCATACGATAAAGAAAAAAAACGGCCTAACATTTAGCAAAACGTCAGAATTTCTGTTATGAGGGGGCGCCGGCAAAAAAAAATTATAAAAATGGGGAAAAAGGCCCGAATTCGGATATATTCGGAAGTGGAAAGAAAATGAATTCCGCGGTAAGTTCTAAAATCTGAGATTTCCCCTTTCCCCACATCGGATATCTTCAGATAGCGCAGCATAGCCCAGTCATCTCCTTCTGCTATATTTTCCATATATTTTCAGTTCAAAGGAGTGGAGCGTAAAATATGTTTTTTTAATGAAAGCAATGTAATGAACTTTTCTGTTAGATCTGCTTGATTAATAAAACATTGATTTGTTCTTATCTAACGATGGGTTTCCCAAAAATAGGTATAAAATTACGCACATACTAAAATTTGGGGGCTTAGAATTCTCTTATTAGAAGATCTACAAATAAATTATCGTGTGAATTTCCGGAATTCTTTATTATGGGGGTTTTATCATTAAAAAGCGTCTTCTTAACAAATTATTGTGTCTATGGCAAGAACTATCTCTCTTCATTTTAGGTATTCTTGCTAATGCGTTAAGCCGTATCCAAGACCAACAGCTACGCCTATTATTGCACCTATGCAGAGAATCAAGGCTAAAACAGCACTTGCAACTTTATATTTCCACTCGATTTTCCCAAATGCGTGGTCCGCATAACCTGCGGCAATTAGCATCCAAAATGGAGGAGCTAGAAAAGATAGTAGTATCATTATGATAGCGATACTGCCTGGGCATAATTCATCATGGTATCTATTATCTTGCCCTTTTTCTATGTCGAATGTTTTCTTCTCTTGATCCCCTTTTGCTAGTTGTACAACATTTGCACGCTTTGTGTGTTTATTCTCTGATGTTTTTGCCTCACCAGTTAACCTCATTTTTGTGGAAGTTATCGTGTTTATGTAGCTTTTAGGCCTTTGTTTTTCCGATTGGAATGAAAGGGAGCGTAACATATTATTTGTCGCAGTTGCATGTTCCCTTTGTGCCTTTTGGGCTTCTAATTTATCTGCCATATCTTTGAAATAAGGTACAAGTTTACCTTTACCTTGAGGTAACTCTTTCTTTGGGGATACATTTCCATGGCCGCTCAGTAGAAGGGCTCCTATGCTATTATGTATTGATCCAAGCGTTGGCGAGGAGCTTTGGGGGATTTTTGAAATTGCACCATCAGAATTCTTGCTCAAATGAAATGGTCTTTTCTCAAATGGTTTTTCAGCTAAAGCTTTTGTTTTCTGACTTGAGTATGTAACACCTTCAGTGGACGGGGAACAAGTATTCTTGTAACCTTCAATAGGAAGATGAGGCATATCGATCAATGAAGGAGTACTATCCGATGATAAGCTAGAATTTCCCACGTTAAACCGGTAATCGTTAAACTGATCCGAGTTCTCTTGTTGTGGTATAATCAAAGATGCCGATCGGCTAATTTTCGTATTTGTCCTTCGTCTGGAGGTATTGGGGTTATCTTCGAGAATTGACGAATCCATCGCAGTTGGTGAATCCACCAATCTAGTATTTGTTATATCCACTGTCAAAACATCTGATACTCCTGAAGTACTTGATGTCCCATTGCTGTCTTCTGCGGATTTTGGATCTAATGATTTTGAAAAACTTTTTGAACTTCCTTTATCCTGATATACGCTATTCCCTGTGTAGTTTGCTGAATTGCTACTGCCACTGTTATTTGCATCTTCATAAACGGAATGCATCACAGAATCCATCCCCGTTTCCATATCTGGCAATTCTACGTACGTGGCATGGCTTCTGGAATCTCTCAGGTACCTTTCATTGCTGTTACTTGTATTGCTTGATTGCGATGACGAAACCGCCGTCGTAAACGTATCGTTGTCACTTTGTGGCCCGTTGTTCTCTTTATTCAAAATTCCTGGCTTGAGGGTTCTATTTGAATTCCTCAGTGGATCATTTGTAGATGAGGATTGTGAAAGTGAATCCTCTGACAGATTTATATCATTTGAGTTCGGACCTCTGTCGTGTTTCGTGAAAGTACCACTGTTTCTTTCGGACATTATTATATGGTTGGCTGCTAAAGAGCCCAGATGCTAAGGACTGTGAATCGATTCTTAACCAAGCTTCCTTTTTGAAATCACAGAATTGATTTGATTATCAATATTCGTTCCTCAAAATGGTATCACCTTCACTTAGTTCGACCTGCCCTTTAAATGACGTCTGAGGCAAGAAGTAGTCAACAAGTTTCGAAGATTGAAAAGCACCCTAAAATTTGCAAGATAACTGTAACGCTTTATTAAGATGCTGAAAGTATATATGTCTGCAGCTGAATTGTATAGAAAAGTTTTACTGCAGACAAAATCCGAATTTGGGGAGGCTGGTATCTGACTTACCCAAAAGGAGGCTTGATCTTGCTCAAATGGGTAACAGACGTAATTATTGTGCTGAGTACCTCTGTTGTCAATGACTTATATGTGTATATGTACCGTATTCAACTGCAGGAAGTCCTGGTTTTGTGTTTCTTCAGTGATTCCCTTGAAGATTATAAAAGTCACCACTTCTCAAAAATGAATATTCCTCTTTTTTTTTTATATGTGTCTTTCTTTTATCTGCATCTGTCCCAAAAGGTAATTGTTCCCTTGATCGATGTCTATAATTTTATAAATTTATGTGTGAACCTAAACCTAAGTCTTCTAATGATATTTTAGTAGCCTCGTGTAATTATACAGAACTTTTAATTACTTGTAGGAATTTTGCCATATTTGAAGGATAGATCAATCTTGTTTTCTTCTTGATTTCTGGGGACATGCAGGAAAAATAAGGAATAATAATGAAATTTACCATTTTCTAGTTCGTCTATTTCATCCATTACATCTCTATTTTGGGATGGCAACAATAAGAATTTTCCAGCAGGATTTGTTTACCTTATTCCGAAGAGGTAAGTCCGATTGAAATGAATGGCGCTGCCCTCACCAGATGCAGATCACAAGGAGGTCAAAAGAAAATTTTTTTAGGAATTCTTGAACTTGTCGTACAAATTCTACGAATTTTGAATGGAATTTTTATTCACGCTGGAGGTTATTGATGTCAGTAAAACACCCTTGCATTCAATAACAGTAATTATATCCGAATAAGGGGTTTGTTCACTTCTATACATCAATACGAAATTTCATAGAAAATTTCCCTCATTTACTATTGGCATGGATTTGGTCAATGAATATTCATCTTCGAATGATTCCTCTAGTTTTCTAAGCAGCAGCTCGGATGAGGAAAGCAACTCTGTTGAAGAGGAAGAAATAAGACGCCGATTTGCTCAGGCTCCAGTAGTCAATAATTTCAATAGTCATCACAAGACGAATGAAACCAGAGAGTCACATGGCATTACAACATTTACATTTATTGTACCACGGTTAACAGATCGACAAGTGTCGCAATGTGAGGCCGCTGCTGAAGAAATTTGGTTTAAAATTTTATATGAAGACAACCGCATCGGTGAAACGTGCATCTTAGATAGAAATTTTGCCAATGACCTGAGTGGTGAGTCAAAATATCATATCTCAACATCATATAACATAACATTTCAAAATGCCAGTTATATTAATGTTCAAAAGGATTACTCTCATTTTGTGATGCAACTTCAACGGTCACTTAAAAATATAAAGAACACTAGGATTCAGCAGCATCTCGGGTTCACTGGACAAATTAAAATATTTATGAATAAAGATGGTACATGTTTATTTATTGCAGCCACCTTAGACAATAATACATGTCAAAATCTTGCACCTTTTGTTGACTGTGTGAATGATGCATTGTTAGGAGGGGTAGCTCCTAAATATGATCCTCTGAATTTGCATATGTCGATCGGAAGGATTGCGATGAAACAAAGTTCTAACCAATACAATGCGATGTCAGTTCTCTCATCAATTCAGATGGCATTTTATACTAGTACGATTATGTCTAATCTCAAGCTGCATTTCGGAACGTTTAATATAACAGATGGAAGGAAACTCATTACTTTGTTCCATGAATAAGAAAAGAAGGGCGGTACACATGTCTCATTTATGTGAAGAAAATAAATTAAAAAAAAAAAAATTGGCGGTCGTATTTTAAAGTGAGGTGGCAATCTGGTTTTATGTACTCATTTAAAAAGAACTTAGTGGTTGTATTATTCATTTTTGACAATATTGCCAATCAATAACATTATAAAAACAGTTGAAAGGTTTGTTTCCTGGGTGGATAGTATGTAAATATGTCGTCTAATTCCGGGGCAACAGATAAAGCTAATGAAAGTGCATCTAAATTGAAGGGAGGGCTTCCCGACCTGTCAAAGCTTAGTGCAGAAGAATTGAAACTCTATAAAATGTACGGGAAACTTCCAAAGACTACTGATGTTCTACAAGATAGATTGAAGGATCGAAAATTTTTTGATAGTGGAGATTATGCTCTGTCAAAGGTTTCTGGTGGCAAAAAAGATCCTGTTGGGTCTATCAATCCTCTAAGGCAACCTGAAATCGAGAATTTGGCCAGAATAAACAGAAATTCCTTCAGTGGAAGTGGGGCACCTTCTTTATTGGGTTCCAATCAACGAAAGTCAAAGTTAGAAGAAGACCTCACGGATTCAGTTCTTGAAGATGACTGAATGTTCGAGTTATCATGGCTTTATCTGTATATATATATATATGTTTGTGTATAGTTTTTCTCTTGGTGTTTGTTCTTATCAAGCAATCATTAGCTAAAGCTATATCCGTATTTACATGATACCATTTACAGCCTGACGAGTATATGTCCAATAATATTTGCTATAAATTTTGATTTGATTTGTATGGAACTTAAATATTTCCCATCCGTTTACAGTTGCTATTCTTGGAAAAAGAAGAAACAAGTACAAAAGGTTGAAATTTGAATTTCAAAGTTCACAGATAGCAAATATCATTTCCTAGCTGTTAAACACCAATCTAATAATTTTGCTGAAAATAATTTGTCCAATGAAGACAAATGAGCCAACCCACAAAATATCAGCAATTGAGTCAGTATCTTCCAATGAAAATGTTATGCCATCATCATAGTAAGCATTAAATGCCATAACAGAGAAAGCTATAATTGTCGAGGAAATAAGGCCCGTAATATTCGCATCCGTCCCACGCCAGATAATAATGTTTGCTGCACTCCATAATGAAACAACCTGAATCTTCGAAGACCATTGGTACTTCTTAAAGCAATAAGCCAATCCCACAGCAGCCACCATTGACCTCACCAAGTTTGAATCAAAAACGAGAGTTAAATAATGCTGAATTTGAAAACCAAGAGAAAAGGATTCCGATTCATCACTTGAATTTTCCTCGTAATCTTCGTTGTTCGTTGATATGCCTTGCCCAGATGATGATTTGCTATCGTGTTCCTTGAGTTTATTTAACTTTCCATGTTTACTGTGTAAATCTGCATTTTGTCCGGACACAAAAAGATCTATTGCCTTACCGAGTATAAATGAAGCGAATCCCACAATGACACTTTCGGCACCGTTTCCCAAGAGAGTTATCTCAAGATCCGAGAATTTCTCGTTCTTGCGCAAGAGATCCTGGAAAATATACAAGAAACGATACTTAGATATGTCCGGTAGTATAGGATTGGCCTTGTAAAGCTGTTCGCCAAAATAAAACATCAAGTTTCCCGTAATCGAAAGCAAGAGAGAACACGTAATAACTTTGGCAATTACTAAGCTAAGTGATAGAGTAAAAGAAGAATTTTGCTTCTTGTGATGCTTGCTTTTTCTTTCCTCAATATGATGGGATGTTGACCTATGAAGGCCCTCCGAAAGATTATTGTAAATGTTCTGCGATTCATCTTCATCATCATCACCTTCAACATTAGAATCGCCTGCATAAATAGAATATAATTCAGGTTTTGTAAGATTAACCACGGATGGCGTTATTCTCATTGCACCATTTCCGGCTTTTTCAGCTGATTGCTTCGCACCTTCACCCGCGTAAGAAGAAGCATTTGAGCCTGGTGATACTTTTGAACCAACTTTTGGTATTTGGTACGGATTTGGTTTCCGTTTATTGGCAAGCTCTTGTTCCGCCCTCTGCATTTCTCTTTACACAAGCGGCAGTTCTGAATAATAAATACTAGAAAGAGATAAATAACACGGAAAGCAAGTGAAAGAAGTACCCCAGTTCTATCTGTGAAAGTTCCAACAAAAAGATTTGCGTGAAAACTTTTATAAATATACACTGTAGAGGATGATACCGGATATATTAAAAAAAGTTGTTGTAGTATTCAGAAAGCAATCAGCAAACGCAGACCGAATTGAACATGATTGAAAAATAATTAACCGTATCGGTAAATTCGATCGGGTTTGCGCCCGGCAAAAAGCGAGGAGGGCCCCGGAGACAGGTTGAACAATATATTTGTACGAGGAATGCGGGAAAAGAAATTCTCCAAGAGGGGTAAAAGGAGGAGGTGGGAAGGGTCAGCTAATGGTGTTACGGAAGGCAAAAAAAGAATATATTGCAGACCCATAGACGGGTCGATAAGTTTAAACTAAAATAAGCATTCTTGTGTTGGAATCGAGATCAACGTTCATTTTTTATCACTCTGTGGCATATGTCTTACGAGCCACGGCAAACGAAATGAAAGTCAAAAACCTTATAGGGGAAATTCAAACTCAACGTTTTTACTCTCCGTCGACAACAAAACAAAAATTACGAATAGCACATGAATCTCTCTACAAACAGGTGTATTTGTTTGTGTATTCTCATCCTTGAAAATGTGTATCTGTAAACATGTATTCATATGATAAGTATCAAAAAAAATTAAGGTGCTGAATGAATGATTGATCTCGTCACTAAATGAATTTATGCCTTATTCTCGCAAACTGTTGGTCTAATTTATTGGTGAAGAGAAGTCCCGACATCACGATCGCGAAAAGGAAGAAAGAAAACCCGCTTTTTTTCCTCTTTGGTATTAATTAAATTTTTCCCTTTTTATTCTGACTTTTTTTCGTCCTCCTCAAATTTCTGAATCACTCTCTAGAGCTCAAAAACCTCCATGGTTGAAAGATATCCTTTGATCATCACCAGAGTTTGCAAGTTTCATAGAATTGAAATATTAAACCATCAATCTGCTTTAAATTTTGAATAATAGCTATTGCAAGGGTATCTATCTATATTGAGAAGTAGAGTGATAACCACAAGGACCATCTTTTTGAAGACGGCTCAAACATTTTGATTCTTTCATTATTTGGTCATAGCTTCACAGCAAATAATCACCAAGCTTGCTGCTTAGAATATTTTAATCTGTACATTTGAGAATACATATATATATATATATTAAAGTGATGTCTGATATATACATTGCAACATATTCACAAGTAAGTGCTTTTGGGACGCGTTTCCGTCACATAAATCACCACCTTTCAATCCATTGTACTAACTCATTTTTATTTGCTATTGCAAATGTTACTTGATAGATTGATGTTTTTGAAAGTGTATTTAATGGTATTCCGTTGATGCGAAGATGTGACGATGACTGGGTTAATGCTACACAAATATTGAAGATTGCAGGTTACGGCAAAGCACAAAGAACGCGAATACTTGAAAAAGAGGTTCACCAGCATGAGCATCGAAAAATACAAGGAGGTTTTGGCCGTTTTCAGGGAACGTGGATACCCCTGAATTTAGCGAAAGAGCTTGCTGATTCGCATCATCTCACAAGAGAGCATGTGAATGTATTGTATTATAACCCGAAAACCGATGGTCCGGTCCCCAGAAAGCAGACTTCTAAATCGAGGACTCGCAAACATAAGAATATCAGCTCATCCTATCCTGCAACTAAAAAACGTAAGAATGAGGATAAGCCTAGGAAGAGAGGGAGGAAGTCCAAGAAGGAAAGTTCGGTATCTGAAAAGCCTCCTGAACAATCAGAATCTCGGGCCGTTACAAGAATGCCGCCAACCTTTGGTATGTTTGAGAAGCACCAATCTAAGGCAAAATCAAACTGTGTGAGCCGGCAGGAGGTTCCTGTTCAAACGAATGGTATTCTACACTCACAGCAGCAATCGCAACAAAATAATTCAACGATGAATACCAATGTTGGTTATTACCCAGATGGGAGACTTGTAAATCGGCCCGTTATCCAGCAGCAACAGTCAATTCAACAAGTGGTACCTTCCGGTTTTGGATTGCCTTCACGTGGTCAGGGTTTCCAACCATATGGCCAACCATACTCAGATGATCAGCAATCATTCATGGCACAGCAAAATTCACAGTTTATGCAAAGGTATCCGCCAACTTATCAGGATACCACGCAGGGCAGTTTGAAGTGTCCGAGACCTGATTCATCAAACTCTATAGACCAGGATATAAAAAGCAGCAGGCCACCTTTCCGCCAAGATATTGTTCAGCAAGATTACTTTGTTGGTACTCAGCAACTTCCAACACCACAATCTCAGCCTCAGCCAACCCAAAGATTTGATAATAATGTTACCCAAGAAGAGGATGGCTTTGACTATTATACTGAGAGGTTGCTAACATTTTTCAGCAATGAAAATGAGCCTGTTCCCGATTTCCTTTTGAATCCCCCAGACGACTTCGATGTGAATAAACCAATAGATAATGAAGGTCACACGCCGCTTCACTGGGCATCGGCATTGGCACTGCCAGACATTGTGGAATTGCTTATTTCTAAAGGATCAAATCCTCTTCTCTTAAGTAATGCAGGGATGAACAGTTTGTCCAAATTGATCCATTTCACCAATGCCTATGACACCAAAAATTTCTATGAGCTCCTCATGCTTTTAAGACAATGCCTTATTGTGCCTGATGCAAAGGGTAGAACGCCACTACATTATCTTGTAGAATTAAGCATGGACCCGGAAAAATATGATTGCGTGAGGTACTATTTTGATAATATTGTGACTTTTGTGAAAGGGCAGCAACAAGAAGTTGATAAAATCTCTGATGCTAACATGCCTCGGAAAAATTTGTTAAGTATTCTGATCAATCATAAAGATAATAATGGTGATACTGCACTAATGATCACGCTGAAAATTGGATCTTATGACTTCTCAAGATGGTTAATTGAGCAAGGGGGAATCTTTGATGCCCAAGACTATTCTAGAATTCCTCCTGATTTATTAAAACTGATGAAATTGCATTCAAGCAACCAGGCATTTACTGCTCAGAATGGTACCCGGACTTTCACTGGTAACGTTTCTGAGCAAAATGGTGCCACTATAATTCAAAAGCCTGTTCCCAATTCCAATGACACAAATAATGCTACTTTATCTGTTTCGCATGATTCAGAAAACAAGGAGAATATTTATGAAAGTAATAACACCACAATTAGAAACACGAAAATAGACGGCTCCTTGGCAATCCCCTCGAGTAGTGGTGTTTCTCAATCAGTGGTCTCTAAAGCGGAAGAATCAAATAATAATACAGAATTCAGTACGTCCACACCATCACGGAAACAGGATAGCTCTATATTAAAATATAATGATGGTGGTGCAAAAGAAAATGTTGCCGCATGTTCCAAGACAGTTCCTTCTTTGATTACAATGGTTGGTGAACTCATTTCTGAGGAAATCAAAAGTAAAAATGAAGAGATGAAACATAATTTGAACACCTTGGCTGATCTGGATAAAGAGGTTAATTCTGTGGCTGAAAAATCTTCACGACTTATTAAAAATAGTTTTAATCGTATTGAGGAATCAAAGTTTAACATGCTTTTAAACAGTACGGATAGAACTGACCATGTCAAACTTAATAAGGTTTTAAAGGGCAAGTTAATGGTTTTCAAGAAAATTCTTGTTACAAAAAGGGGACAGTTATATAATGGCTACGAAAGAACGCAGGCGTTGGAAGTGGCCAAATCGGTCAATGATGAAGAAATGAAGATTGCGGATTACTTAGATCCTGTCAGTAATTCTTCAGAGATGACTGATGAAACTCTCAATCTTGCAGTAAAGTTGACTTTGCTTCAAATTGAGAGGAAGAAACTCATTAACAGTAAAGTTGAATCTATTATTGCTGGAAGTGAATTTCATCTTCTAGATGATCCTCTTGAAGTCCATGAGGGTAACCTTTGTGAATCTGTCCCTTCAATTTTTGCAGAGGGTTTTTCTGATGACACGAAAATGCAAGCAAAGCTGTTTCTATATAAGAAACTAATATCTAATATTTGCAGCCTTCCGATGGAGGATATTACAAAAGATTTATTGGACGGAATTGAAATGAGACTTAAAGGCAGTCAAATTTCATCTTGAATATATGTTTAAAATATATTTGTAATAAAATTAATTCGTGGTCTATTTATCCCAAAGTAGTTTTGTCCCGGAATTGTATGTTCTAATTGTGAAGTTGATCTAAGTATGAGATAGTCTGTCGGTCTCCCGGATCTGTTGGCTGTTGATCGCATCGGCAGAATTCGTCATCCTTTTTTTATATGCAAGAAATCATTTTGTTTCACAACCTCATAGCATGTAACTTTGCTATCACCTTTCTTTTGTTTTCCGTTGCCTTTTCTTCCTATATTTTTTGAAACAATGCAACCTCAATTATGAGATCGAAAACGTACACAAATAAATAATATTATGCTTTTGAAGGAGAACGGTTAAATGCCCTAAGCAAAACATTCATAGTAAACGTTTGTTATAAAAATAGTGCAAAAGAGTATGATGAGCCATGTGTGTAGCTTGAAAGTGAATTATTGTATGGGCCTTCTCAAAGTAGAACTGTCGCTAAAATATTCTGACAGCAATATTTTAGTTAATTGGTTTAAGTGTCAGCATTTCCCCTTTTTATCCAGTTCATTTTACCTTCTTACTTAGTTCATTTCACTTTTATATTTTTCCTTTCTTTAGCCTTAAAACACTCAATAATAATTATAACAAAAACTTCATAAAGTAATCAGCGTCACACCTAAACCAATTAAATAAAATATTACACTGACGTTGTTTCGTATATTTACTTTGTAACAGAACATCTTCATTTGAATTTATATTCTATGAGTCTAGATATTTTACAAATTTGTATAATGAAACTAATATTTTGAAATCTAGTGTTCTGTTTTTTTACATGCTTCTAACTTTTCTTACAGTATTCTGGGTTTCAGTATTTCAAAATTGTGTAATCCTGCCTTATAAATTTAATTTTGATTCAGCTTTTGAGCATAATAGGAAATTTTTCCTCAAATGGGAAGGTATGGTCAAAATCCCCTTCATAGATTCTGTAACAGAATATGGATCATCCACCTTTTTTCTTATACAATTATATAAAAGCAGAAAAGTAAAAAACAGAATGTGATAATCGATAAGTATATAAATGTCAGTTAATGTCGCTTTTCCTGAAGATGATCATGATGTCCAAGTGATCCTTTTTTTTCTTCTCTACATTCAATATCCAACTGAAATTTTTAAAATGAATCCTAACTTTCCAAACGACTTTGACTCTGACAGTCTTAAAAGCGATCTGTCTAATTCATCATCGAAAAATGATGATAAATCAGATTCTTCTGTGTTGGACGACGATAGCTTTAACATTCAGGAACTGAATGTTGACACTGCTACTGAGAATTCTGCAATGTCTTCTGAGTCTTGGGAAAATTTTATATCCCAAATAGAATTCCAGGATCAACCAAATTCTGATTACATTGTTTTACCAAACATATTGGAGTTTAATAACACAAGTAATTTATTCTCACCATTTCTTAATGAAAGTGATAGTTCTCTATCATCTTTTGGAGAGTGTAATTTTTACTTGAATGGGACAGAATCATTAGATGACGATAACATCGATGATACTCTAACTGTCTTGGAAGGAAAGATGAATACAGTGATGGATTCGTGTGAAATTGTTTCAACTAAAGCTACTCATCTGCCTCAAAAGAATGAGGTCAGAATTAATACCAGAAGTGAAAGAAAGCCGCATCCACTTCCGAAGATGCTTGATTTCAGATATTTTAATTATCTATCGGTTCAACATTTCTTTGTTGATGGTCACCAGCCTTTAGGAGAATATAACTACGAGCCAAGTAAAGTAATAAGATCCCCTTATTACTCTCCCAGAGTCTATAGATATAAGAAATCTGATGAGATTCTAAAGCAATCAACTCCAAAGGGGATTGTGGCTAGGGAGGGATTGTGTCCATTCTGTGTTTCACACGATACTGATCTCTTATTTCATGACATTAATTCTTCAAGATATTCGTCTCATTTGTTGACATATCATGGAGTTTTTACAACCGGAACTGGAATTCTTGACCCATTAAATCATTCTTATGGGTGGGAAATCAAAAAACACGGAAAATGCTGTGAAGTTGAATGCGTGACATGTCCTTATCCTAATTGTGGTGTTGTCGTTAAAGTTGGAAAATATAAGGAAGGAACTGCATCGCAACAGCGATTCTCAACTTACATCAGACATGTTGCTGACTGCCATAAAGACCACAAAAATTCAATAAAAAAAAGAAGATCGTCGTATTAATTGTATTTATCTATTTATTTATAGCATTCTTAATATATTACGCTTACTAAACATACAGATTTGTATCCAGAAACCTTTAAATACGTGTAAATTTCTGGCCACAACATTTTACTTCTTGTCTCAACAAAATCAAGTGCCATGAAATATGCATGACTTTGCAAAATAAATAGTAATGAAGACGAAAAGCAATGAGATCACGTTATCCTGCAAATGAAGACTAAATTCATTTTGATTCATGCCCATTAATTCCACTAGCTACGGTACATGTATTAAGTGTTTCATATCATTACTAAGAAGCGAACTGGTTATAAAAAGCAAACTCAAACTTCAAAAAGGTAAGACTTTAGAATACAATCTCGCCATCCGTAAAGGCTGTTAAGAGATTAAGCTTGAGTTCGCATCCTAAATTTTACCTTTAGTTTGATTCCCTCTAATATTCATGGTGAAGTAATATACTTTCTATTTGCTTATTCCTTTCTTAGGTCAACGCCACCAACAGCCCATATTTCTCTTTCATCTTCAAATTGATCTGAAAACATGGCCTCTCTGTCACCACCAGCTGCCAATCTCTCACGCTCGACTTTTGCAAGTCTTGAACCAACTCGTTTTATGTATTCAGAAATTGATCTTATTTGTATTTCTTTTCCTGTCGCAGTTTTTACTTTATCAGTAGAGTTTCTTCCCTCCATCCATGAGATAAAGACCTTATTTGATGAATCTTCGACCAATTTGGTAAGAGCCAAAAGACATTTTTCAGCAGCTAATTTGATAGGTATCATTGAATCTCGAACGCATGCGAACACTGAAGGAATTAAAGTATCCAAATATGGCTCAATGGTAGTTTCATAATCATAACGACATATCGTACGAATGACAACTAAGCTTAAACGACGAGTATCCATCGATTGGGACGCCGGCTTATCGGTCAAAATGCAAAGCTGTTCAACTAAATTCTCGATACTCTCCTCGTATTCATCGCTATCAGACAAATTTTTGATTCCAAGCAATAATTTTCCTATTGCAATCGTTGCATTATCCGAAACATATTGAATGGTAGACTGAGATGCTCTAATTAGGAATGAGCAGGTTTCCTCAAATAAGCCGCTATCGACAATACTTTTTGGAGAATCCTTTAAAAAGGCATTTAACACAAGAATTGCAAATCTAGATGAATTGGAGTCACTCATTTCAGCATGAAGCACTTTTCCCTTGACCATGTTTATAGTCTCTTCGGTAGTTAGAATCTTTGATAAACATCCGGTCAATCTTGCGTACGAAACTACCGTATCTTCTCCAACATTTTCTTTGAAAACTTCATTTTCCACAAGAGTGATAACCCCACTTTTAGATTTCTCACTCATTTTAGATCCAGCCTTATCAACGACCTCTAAAAGTGCTTGCAATATAGATGTTTGAGTTCCAATGTTTTCACTGCCAGCAATCTTTGCGCAATTCAAAAGCTCCAAGATCAACGGATCCACTCTTGGCTGATATTTGATTAAAGTGCCTAAGGCTTTGGCAGCTCTCGTCCTCAATAGTTCGTTAGAAGCATCCTCCAATGATTTTATGAATGTTCTTTGAAGTTGTGGGATAAATGGACGTAAGAACTGTGGAATCTTGTCAAAGAGAAGGTTGAGGGCCAACAAAATAGCACTCTTGACATCTCCCGAAAATCTTTCACCTATGACCCTAATTAACGGACCAACAATTATGGTAACAAATGGTCTTAATTGAGCTGCGGGTGTGTGCTTAACAATGAAAGCTATACCGTTAGCTGACAACTCTCTTCTATGATTATCCCCATACATCAAACCACGAAGGAATATTGGAAGCAAACAGTTAGGACCTCTTGGTTGCGAAAAGGCATACATCTCGTCCTTTCCTTTTCCAATCAAAGAAAGGGTTTGTTCTGCAGGCTCAACTAATTGTTCAAGCTGATTCTTAGAAAGTTTTGGAATCAACGCAGATAGAGATAAAAAGCTGTTCTTCGACACAGATTTGTCATCATCGTCAAGAGCATAAATGCACTGAACCACTATATCGTTAACATAAGCGGAATAGTTTAGCTTAGAATTTGAGAATAATTCTGGTAGAATTTCATAGGCGATTGCCTGCTTTTCATGCTCTTCGTCCCTCATTAAGCCCATTATTTGTTGCATGAGAGGATAGCATCCTTCATCATCATTAATAGACAACGTGATAGATGACAATGCGGATGTAAGCTCCGTACGATCGCCCTGTTCCTCTAGAATTGCATTAATTAACGAGTCAAATATCAACGAAAGCTTACTGTATAATGCTCTACCTGCAAATTGTGCCAATGAGCCGAGTGCTTTGGCCTTAATAGGAGGCCTTAATAATGCTGGAATAAGAACAGGGAAAACGACATTGGACTCCTTAGCCATAATTTCTTCCAATGCAGAAAGTGCATCAGAATACTGTTCCTCGTCTCCAAGCCTTTCAAGTAATTCTGGAATAATGTCATCAACTGCAGAATGTCCGATCGATCCTTGTAAAGCATCGAAAGCTTGTGCTGCTGCTGTTCTAACGTCTGGGTTAGCATCCGTAAGAGCTGAACGAACAATACGCACAAGCATACTGCTGTATTGTGAAATTGTCTCTGGAGCACTAGATTCAATAAGTTCCCGAAGTGCAATGCAAATACCTTGTTTGGCATCGGAATCACTAGTAATAAGTGATTTTTCCAATGTTGGAAGTAGCACCGATAATGCATTACTGCCGGCCCTCTTTGCCATATCACCCAAAGCTGCGGCAGCGATATTTCTCTGTTCTTCAACAGGTGAGGCCAAACGACGAACAATGAGTTGGATAAGTGATGGCATGATTTTCTTGATAGTTCTTGGTGTATTTGCAACTAATGCCTTCCAAATATTAGCCGAACCAATTCTGACGGCACCATAAGTATCAGACCGACAAATAAACAAGGCTGACAAAATGTGATCTCTTCTTTCTTCACCCAAAACCTCGTTGAATGCCTTGACAACGCTATTCAAAATCGTTGGATCTTCGGAAAGAGCCTGGTTACCACTAATACCACTAATCTTGAACAAAAGATCACCTGTAAGTTCCACGGAAGATAATCTAATACGATCGTTATCATCCGACATTCCTTTCTCTAACTCAGGAAGAAGCAAATCAATTGCCTTATTAGCATAACTGGAGACAATTAACCTACCTGCCTTCAAGGCAATATCACGTATGCTGCTATCGGAATTTGCTAAGCCATTAAGCACAATCGGAATTGTTCTTGACAAATATGGAGAGAATTGGTTTCCAAAGCAAGCAGGAAGGAATAAAAGCATAGGAAGATAACCTTCACAGACATAAGCATCCGAAGAGCGTGCTTCACTAAGAATTTCTGGAAGTAACTCATCCAACTTGGAGATTCCAAGACCCCTGATAACTTCAGCTAACGCTTGAGCAGATCCCATCCGATCTGCCGGTCTTTCATGGTCCTTCAATGCCAACAAAAGTTTTGAGACTAATCCTGGGAACCTTTCCTCGCCTAATCTCTCGACCAATGTGCCAAGGGCTCTGGCAGCAGTAGCCCTCGTTTGTGGAACCGGGTCAACAATTGAATCCTGAAGTTCAGAAAGGAGTTTTGGAAGGTATGGCAGTAGATCTCTGATATCAACCAATATGGACATGTTACCAATAATCTGTGATGCCTTCTTTTTTGTAGCCGCAGACCTATCGTGCATTCCTCTGTCTATAACATGAATAATTAAGGCCATTGAAGGGCCATCGATGTAATGAACAAATTGGGTGTTGATGAGACTATCCAATGCAGCAGTTGTATACTTGGTAGGGTCGCCTATTGCATTCATAAGTTCCGGAACAATTGCTTTGATCTCTGGGTTTCTAATCACCTCACCAAACTTCTTAAGTGCCCGGTCAGCAGATTTCCTAACCTCCTTATGAGAGTCATTCATAACTCCAACAATCTCTGGAACGATCTTGGGTAACGACGAAGAAAGTTGAGCTGGGTCTAAATATGCCATCGAACCAAGTAATTGAACGGATCCCTTCTTTGCTCTCCATGAGATATCTTGCAAGTTTTCAATAGCTATAGGAATTAATTTCTGGATTCCATAACTTGTGGTATTTTTCATGATTTCCCTTGCAGCATGACTTGTAGCTTTTCTGACATCCGACGATGAATCTCCAAAGCTCTTTAAAACTATAGGTAGCAATTCAAGCACATACGGCTCAAATATTGATCCGAAAGACTCTGATAAGCATTCAATTGCAAACATGACTCCTTCCCTCTTTTTAGCCGTTGACTTATCATCTGATGCATCCTCAAGGTTTGAGATAATATCAAATCCGGAAAGAGTCTTTAAGCCACCACCTTTTGCCAAACCAGCAATTCCATAAGCTGCACCCTTTCTTTCGGCCAAATTCTTGCCATTGTAAAGAACGTCAAAAAGTTTTCCTAGGTATTCAGAAAGTTCATTCTCAATGGACCCAACAAGAGGAGAAATGCACTGTGATATAGCAAATTGGACCTCTTCAGATGGAGTTTTTAATGCTTCTAGAAGCCTAGAAACGATTTCCTTCCTACGATGATCTTTTTCATCCAAATGATGGGCCAAATTTCCATATAAAACGATAACGCCTTCTTTCAATCGATCCTGGACATCCGTATTGTCAAACTTCGAAGATAGACCATCCTCCAAAATTGGAATCAATACTTCAACATTTGATTTTCCGTGCGCATTAATCACTGCCATGCCTGCCTCCTTCATTTCTTGCTTAACTTCATCATTTCTATCCGCCAAAGCAGCTTCATCAACTAAAAAGTGAAAAAGCATCTCGACGTCTGCTTTCTCGCTAAATAGGGGAGCCAAAAACTTTATTGTCAATGCAACACCGCTCCTTTCTTCCCATGAGTCAGATGGAAGTTCGTTACTTATTACCAACCCAAACTCATCTTTAGGAAGTTCCAATGGTTTTGACTTTATCCGATAGAGGTCCAAAAGCTTAAGAAGAATCTCACAAAAAGCTTTATCCTTGTTTATCCTCTTCACTGCCATTGCAATTGATTCAGCAACAGAAATTCTAATTTTCTGTGATGCGGCTTTTAAAAATGGCAATATATTATTTGCGAAAGAAGCATTCAATGCAAAATGGCTTTCTTCCCATATGGTATTAGCTATTAGTCTGTGTGGCTCTTCACAGTCAAAGCACGCAATCCATATTTCCTTAATAGGCTTTCTTTCGGAAAGGTCATACTCCTGATCCAACCCATTTAAAACAGTTCCCCTCACAAATGAGGATTCGTGAATGCATGCTTTCAAGATAATGTTTAGATCATCATCCGATATATCGACAGCAATACTCCGAGAAAAGGGAATAAAGCAGTCCTTGGCCTGATGGGAATGAGAGGGAATCGCCAACAAGCGAATAAGGATATTGAGAATATCTGTTCTTGGAATTGTGCTATCTTCGAATGAATCGCTATTTGTTGCAATGATGGATAATGCCAATGCCAATTGTTCCTCCTCAGGGGATTCATCAACAAAATCCTCATCCTTCAGTAATTCTACCTTCGTATTTTGTCTCTTCAAAAACTTTGTGCCAATATTCAATGTCTTAATTAGTAATGGAAGAATGTACATTAGCACTAATGAGGAAAGCTGCGCTTTTTCAGAAGATATTTTTAAACTGAAAAGTTGTGAGCCGACTAGCTCAGTAAGATTTCTAGATTCGTATAGAGGCATATCGAGTTTAACTCCATACGATCTTAAAGTAGAAGCCCCGATCCATTTAAGAGAAGAAACGCCAGTTAATCCTGTGGCCTCCAAAGCCTCTGACATTGTCAAAAAGCACTCCTTTGCAAGATCACCAATACATCTTTTAGCGGAATCCGATTCTAATAGTTTCAATATGTGCGATATTGCAACAGGGAACCATATTTGGGAATTATTGTCCACCTGCTTAGCTTCTGTAGACAACGATATCACAATGGAAAGTCCCCTTTTCAACCGTAGATAATCTGCATTTATAGAAGCCCTAAGTTTCGCTTCGCGTTCAAGCTCTTGTGCGATAAGTTTCGCATCCTCCTTGGAAACTTTCTTTGTCCCTTTTTGCTTTGTGGCCACCTCCTCACGAACTTGTTGCTCCCATTTCAAAATTTCATAATCCTTTGTATTCTTACGAAGCTCCATCTTCTGCGAATTATTCTTCTTTAAAACGTCTATGGCCAAAACTCCATCCTTGCCTTTCCAAATTGCAAATGTTTCGTCATTGATACTCAGATTACTTACCACATTCAAATCAGCCTTAATTATTTCACTAAGCAATGGTATTGAAGAATTTGGTGAAACAAACGAGATTGTAGCAACGGCATCGCAGGCAGCAGAGTAAATTTCCGGTGATGAATCAGTATTGGCTAGACAATCACATAGTTTTTCCACCATAGAGTTTGCATATGAGGTAACCAATTTACCTGGATCCACTTTACAGGACTGACAAATTCCTGCCCAGCCGTTTCCAATGGACTTAAAGCCATGATAGTGGCATGGAATCAAAAGATCAACAAGAGTCTTATTCAAAATTTCCTTGTTCATATGAGCAAAAGGTTTTGTCAAAGAAAAAATAAAGTCATGGAAATAGTGATAATCCATACGGAACGGTATATTTTGTTTGGGGTTAGAAATAAATTTGTTCAAGGCCAAAAGACAAGACTGGGAAACAATATCCTGATTTTCAACGACTGCCTTATGTAAGTAATTGCATGCATAAAAATGATTTTTTCCTATGGCACACCTTGATGTGCACAAATATAGGAACGAAAAGCCAAATTCCTCATCTACAGAGGTCATATCTTTAAAAATGGAAAGCAACGCCAGAATAAACCACTTCTGCGTCTTTTCCGTTGTGATTTTTTTTAATATGCCCAGGCCCAATATATTTGGCTTCTTAAGGTCATTTTTCAAGGATATCACCGGCTCTAAAAAGTTCAATTTATCAACACGGTCTCCAATTGTTTCGTTTTCGGAATTTGATTTTAGAACTTCAAGCATCCAGATAGCGGAATATCCACCCAAAATTAAGTCATTGGTCACACTAGACAGTGGCGACTTACAACAATCAATAATGATCTTTGATAGTAAACGCAATACATCATCAGTAATTAACTTGTAAAAATCACTATTGTCACTCGTAAGGAGTAAATTTTCAGCAAGTGAGGAAACCCAACACGAACGAAGCCCTAATCTTCTGTCTTGTAGCCCATTCTTGATAACATCGTCAATTTTTTTCGTCAACTGCTGGTCATCGGTACCATACACGGATTTACTGACAAATTTAAACACCAACCTCAAATATGCTGATAACGATTCTTCGTGACTATCTTTGGCCAACAAAGGTAAAACCCCATTTATGATCATCTGATTTTCCTGTTGTGCAATTCCTTCCGGAATGGAAGTAAGAACTTGAGAAATCAATATCTTTTGTTCAGTTGCAGTTGCGGACAATGATTTTAATGCCGAAAGTAATTTTGTTATCAATGTATCGACTGACTCAAGATTCGATTCTTTTGTAATTTTCGAGGCTAAAATGGAAAGCACCTTCGCAGAACCAGCTTTCACAGTGTCTCTAGATGACTTCAATGATGATATTAACGATTGAAAGAACTTACTTTTAACCACTAATTGAACTGTATCGAATCTGGATGAATCGATAGATTTCATCAAGGATGGAGCAAAAACTGTGTAAGTTAATTCCGAACTTCTCAATGAAGATTTTTGTAGGCCAGACAAAATTTCGACAAAAAGTTGCTCGTCCACAAAAGTACTAACAAATTCTCCGAATAATTCAATAGAAGGATAGGTAACATTATTCTTTTGTTCAAGGGTAGAATTGACGAACCAATCAATAACTCTTTGTGATAATCCAGAGAGATCTTGGAACGGTTTTGGTTTGTTTTCCATAAGCTTTAAGGATCTGCAAACACTCGATAAGAAGCCAATCTGTGCATCCCTACCATTCACGGAAGTCCGGTCTTCCATTATTGTGCACACCAACAGTGAAGTCGAATCGGGCTGTTTTGTTAAAATTGCTTCATAAAATAAGCGTGATTCTGCGACAAATTTGGTAAAAAGGCGTCTTTTATGCTGATCCCTGTGATATCCTTCCCCAAAATGTGTAGACATATTGTTAAACAGATTGATTGTTGCGGGGATAAGTTCAGTGGTTATATCTTTGAGATCATCCTTCGATGCAAGAACCCCAGCAATAAAAGCAGTCCATTCAATCAACATAATTTCCTCACTTGGAGCGCTATTTCTCGTTGATAATGCCCGCAAAAATTTGCAAAGTTTGGAGGAATAAACTTCGAAATTTAAAGATAGAATAATGGAAAACATTTGAATGGTTTGACTGCGAAGTTGCAGATTAAACGGGCATTGAGAAAGTGCCCTGAACACGGTAAGACACATAACTTCAACGTTTGTAACACTTAAATTTGCTCCATCCTTTGACTTCAATGCAGTGTTTATTTCTAGCATTGCACCATCTAATATTTTACTGGATGATGTGGCAACTATGATGTCAAGTTCAGGTGCTATTACTTTAGACCATACTTCAGAATGATCCTCTAAATCCTCACTATTCATTCTATTATTTCGATTTGCAAATACAACTCTTGATAATCGCAACTTATCCAATGTTAGTTGTAAAAGGTATAAGTAATTTTAATACTTTTGTATGTTTGGAAGCATAAGCGTACACTGGTATGGGATCCGAGTTTTTTTCTTGAGGAGAGCACTACAAAAAATTTTTCACCGTTTTTCTTGTCATATGACTGAAATCACATGTTTATCATCCCTTCCGCGACTGCACTTCAGTTTTTCAAGGTCAAAATTCGCTCGCACCCTCTTTCTTCAAAAGTAAACCCCTGTCAATCGATATCAGCGCAAAATGCTTTTTTTTCCTTCTTTCAGCTAAATTAGATACATTTGGCTTTGGCGTTATTTCCGCTTTTGGATTAATAGGAACTTTTTTTTCCTCTTTACCATTCCTTTCAAAAAAGCTTCTGGGAATGATCGTTTCGGACGAAATCTAAAATTTCCTCCCCCTTCAGTTTCTTATCATTGGAAGCCATTAATAATTGCTCTACTATTTTTTAAGTTATATCGATAGACATAGTAGTCATCAAAGGAATTCAACAAAAGGGCAGAAGCTAACCATTGAAAGGCATTATTATCTCAAACTTTGTTTCTTCTCGGACACAAATTATTGTCAATTTTGAAAATGCAGAAGGTAGATCATTCAGTGTCTACAAAAACTTCAGAAGATGTTATAGCGGAGAAAATTCTGAAAAGGGTGCGAATCGCCAAGTTGACAAGACAGTTAAAGTCGCGTTTGTTCAAGGCGGGATTAAAGGTCAGAGTGAGTCAAGGGAAATTGGCACCTGAATCAGTTGATGCTGTTTTAGCGCCAGAATTAAGCTCTTCACCATTAAAGGGGCCTCCACCTGAAATATCACACCAATCGGCACGAAAAAGGAATGTCCCAGTTAAGCTCTCCGAAGCTGCAAGTCTTCCTATTACACCCGTGAAGAGGCATTCCAAAAGTGAGAGTAAAGAAGACAGAGAACTATCGTACTCATCTCCAACTAAGAAGTCACGTTCGAATGCCAACATTCCGTCGTCACCTTTTTATGTTACAAGCAGTCCTTCAGCGTCAAATGATATGGTTACGCGGACTAGCATGTTGTCAAATCTGCAGAATTCGACGGAGACTTCCACAGTGCAGAACTCTTCCGTCCCCCAGACACCACCTCCTAATAAATTTGCCTCCCTAAATACAACTCCTTCTATAAAAACGCCAAGTGGAATCAAGCATGGTTTGTCCTATCATGGTAATAAGCGAGCCTCCGCACCTTCGAATGTGGCTGGTATTTTATCAACCCCCAAGGCGTCTGTTATAAATAAGACGAAGGATTTCACTACTCCCACCTCAAAATTTATCAATGACAATGAAGAAGGTGCTGATTTGTTGTTATACTTGTCTAACTCTCCTGCAAGAACAACTACATCGAATAAAGACAGTAAGGAGTATAATTCCTACATAAATATACCTTCAACGCCAAAAGCATCTACATCGGCATTGCAATTTTCGAGCACACCAACATTTAACCTCGAATCTACCCCACCAAGGAGTGTAAATATTCTTCCGATTCCATACTCGACACCCTCGGCCGTACTGTCATCGCAATCACGTCTTGAAAATTCCAATCCTGCGATGTTACCATTGTTGGGAACTCCAAATGGAACATCAAAATTTCATTCACCAGCAACGCCGAACAATAAACTCGCAATGGGTGCTAATAATAAGACGCCAGCATTCAGCATGAGTGATTATGTTAACATATTTACTCCATCTCCTCGTTATTCAAAAACACCCGAAATAGGGCATGGTTTTCCCAAACCAGCTTCGTCTACAAAGGATGCTTCAAAGTGAATATTTCGATATTCAGTAAGTTTTTAAATTCGATCTCAGGAATGGTTGTTTACTATGTGTGAGCTTTTTGTTAAACTTAGATTCGGAAAAGATTCTGACATAAAATCATGGTAACGAATTATTTCATTTTGTTTTGAAATATTCTGTTTTATCGAATATGTTGAATAAGATCATTACTTAATGGTATATGAATTAAGATGTATTTGTACTTGCTGAGAATCACACGATTCAACATTTGTAATTTTTGCACCATCGCTACTTCATGTTGTAACTAGCAGAGTTGGTTTTCTTTGGTTAGGGACGTTCTAAAATAAATTTATCAATAAATTATTTTGTTTTGTATGCTGGTTAATTTGCCAGAGCTTTTAATTTTTTCTGATCCGTCCTGTATTTTGAACGATGATGATTCTAATCGAATACAATGTAATAAATTATATGTGTAATCGCCGTCCCACTATTTTGAAACATCTTGAGGTAAATTCAGTGGTGACTCTTGGTAAAGCACTTATTGATTGTATTCTCTGCGAAAAGATTTATTTGCAGTATACTTGGCCAACTGCACGATGGGAGCGGAGTCACATTACTCATTAGTTCATAATTTATAGTTAATGTTTCGTCGGCTTCTATGTTTTACATTTCTCTCTCATTCGAATTTATATTATTGGTGTCTTTCTCTACCTGTATACTCAATCGGTATGTTTCGTTCAATGTTGTCTTCAATTGAAATCACTTTAGATCATTATCAGGTTCAGATCTCCATACAAGATCTCCGTACAAATAATTATAAAAATAATTATTAGCTCAATGTAGAGCGATATCTTCACATGCTCAATATAATAACAAAAAGATGGATCATATACAAGAAAGTAAATACAGCAACATACAACAGCTCAGTGTATTAAAATGAAAGTATACTATAATATTTTTGTTCGTTGCCTCAACAGTACTTTAAAATATGAACGTGTGGGGATGGCATGGATATTCACGATGTAATTTATTTTTTTAAACTAGTTGATTACTTCATTATTTCTTTGTCTGAGTTAATAGAGTCATTATGAGTTACTCCAGAGCTTTGCCATCCATCACACTCTGCTTTTAACTAAATAACAAGAGCATGGCAGTTAATGTGGTCAGATAATTGTAAGATCAGTTATTTCATATAAGTGGATACAAATATTCCAAATGGTTGTGTCATGATGTTATCTTTAAGCAGTTTTGAATGCACCATCATGGAAGAAAATAAACGTGCCTTCTTTACTTCATTATCGTTAAAGTGTAATTAAGTTAGTTATATTGTGAAGCACTTTATCAGAATGACATAAAGTAGAAAAACGATTTAGACTATAGTGCGTGAAAGCATGTGTCGGACATATGAGAATATTATCTAGTATTAGGCAATCTATTATTATATGTCATTAGATTTATTTGTTTTGAGATCTGAACTTATTCTAAATAACGAAGATTTAGAATAATATCTAATAGAGACAATCATGGATAAAATGCACTAACTGTGTATGATGTTAGAATAATATCTAATAGAGACAATCATGGATAAAATGCACTAACTGTGTATGATGTTAGGGAATCAGCTGAAAAATAATTATGCGCGATCATAATTCTGCTTCTGAGAATTAAACTTTTTTTCTATATTATGTATGATTACACTTTATTTTCCTTTTTACTTTCACTTTACTTTACCTCTTTTATAACTTGTTTCTTCTACGAAGGGACAAGACGCAATAATCCATTTTGCAATACATCTGGTTTGAATCCATTTGATGTTGACCGAGTAAAGGAAGTAAATTTATTTTCTTATGTGATGACATATACATAATTGTTAGAATGTTAAAGGCATTAATATTATCACACACATCACCTGGTACATTTATATCCACCCCCTTAGGTAACCGACCTTACAATTGTCTGAATCACCCCGACCACTAGGTTCTTATTAGTTCTATTAAAGAAGGAGTTTGACAGCTAAGGCCCGGAAGTAACTCTGAAGGTCTCTCATAATTCTGACAGCATGTTTTAAATTTTGTGTATGTATCATATGCTAAAGTAAATAGTACCAAACGTAATATAGTATTTGAATTTTATTATGATATATATATACTGTACATGCTTGAGTGGAAAACAAGGGAATATCCACACTTAATATTTGTACTCGTATGCAAAGTTTATAATCATAACATTTCTGTTAATGAGGGTACCATTGTTTAAAGGCAGCATTATTTTGACATAATAATCTTCATATTTTTCTAAAAGGTCAACGTAAAACAACATAATCAGAAATTTCCTCAACAACTATCGTTTTAAATCTGCACTGCTTACAAACAGATTTTGATCACTAAATATATAGATACTAGAGTACATAATCGCAGGATATTAAGTAAACGTTTCATATATTTGAAATTTTCATTTACATAAGCGGTAAAATAATATAACTCAAACATTATTTGATATCATAAAATATATAATATTTTATTAACCTCTTGAAAAAACAAAAAGCCAAACAACTGTTATAATGTTAGAGTAAATAATATAATGTCTTATATAGATGTGTCACATAAACTTTCTGTGAGGGATCGAACAAGGAAAAGTCACGTGTTATCCAAATGGTTAGGTAATCTTATGAGCGAAGCAACATGAGCGAATTATTTATTAAAATTGGACGACGAGATGCAAATATTTTATTAAGCAGAAAAA